>Ga0066903_100000143_pt1 | contig 35287 bp, 29 predicted proteins | sample PanSoiMetaGPlot1_FD_67491 | JGI IMG/M metagenome (GOLD analysis project Ga0066903, IMG submission 67491) | Tropical forest soil microbial communities from Panama analyzed to predict greenhouse gas emissions - Panama Soil - Plot 1 (version 2) | ecosystem: Environmental > Terrestrial > Soil >... | reverse complement strand
TAGCCCCAGTAGCGCGTCACCATCACCACGCGGAAGCCCTTCGATTCGAACTGCGCGCGCAGCCGGTTGACGCCGGGATAGCTTTTTCGGCAGGGCCCGCACCAGTGCGCCGTGAACTCGACCAGCGTCACGGCGCCCCTCATCGGCATCTCCTTCACGCCCGCGGGCGCGTTGAGCCACGTCGGCGCCTTGATCGGCGGCGCGTCCGAGCCGACGAGCGAATAGCGCGCGATCGCCGGCGTGATGTAGGCGCCGGCGCCCGGAACCTCATTCCAGTTTGCGGCGGCCTTCCGCAGGACTGCCAGGGCCTCGTCGTTCATGCCCTGACCCGCGAGCGCCTCGGCCATGTTGACGTGTGACGTGACGACATCCGGCCCGTACGTACGCCGCTGCTCGGGCGTCAGCGACCCCGCCGCCGCCGCGAGCCAGCGGGCGTGCTTGACGATGCCCGCGTCGACATCGCCGGACCGGTACTCGCCTTCCAGTCGCGCGTGCACGCTCCATCTCTGATCGAGCGTCGCCGAGGGGTTCTTGTCGAGCTCGTCGAGAAGCGTTTCGATCTTCGCGTAGCGCGCCTCGCCCTTCGGTTCGTGCAGCGCGATCGCAATGGCGGCCGCGAGCGCTGCGGCCCGGCGTTCCGGAGGCAGGTTCGCACTCAGCGCAGCAGCCGCGCTGCTGCGCGCGTTGTCCAGGCGTCCCATCTCGACGTAGAGCGCGGCCATGCCGGGCAGCACGGCGGGATTCGACGAGTCGCTGAATCGTGACACGCAGCGATCGCCGAGGGCGGCCGTCTCGGCGTCCACCTGCGCGAGCAACTGCGGCGTGAGTCCCGACGGCGGCCGGATCTCCTGCCGCCGTCTGGCGGCGAACGCCTTCAGCGCCGTGACGCAGTCGGACGGATCGCCGGCCGCGTCGATGGCCGCAGCGGCGGCGGTACGGGCGACCGATGCCTCGCGGGGCGGCGCTTGTTGAAACAGCAGCGCCGCCGAGAGTGCCACGCCGAACGCGACCTTCATGTCCGACCTCCGGCGCGGAGTCTAGCGCACGTACTGATGCGAGACCAGACGCATGTCGCCGTCCTGGATGAGTCCAACGCCGCGCGCGTACGTCTTGTATTCCCGCGCGAACGTCTCGAGCGGCGTCGTCTCGCGCGTCTTCACGCAGCGCTCGAACGTGCCCGCGGCGGTCGTGAGCGTCTCGGTCACGCTCACGATCTCCGCGCGATCCATCGCGACGCCTTTCGCCTGCTCCTGGTAGAACTTCATGCCGACGTTCGGCGCGCCGGGCATCATCAGGCCGAACGTCGCACCGTTCGTGCCGTGGCGCCAGGAGCCGTCGTGGTTGACGACCTTGCCGTGCCTGTAGGCGTCGACGTCCTCGCCGAAGTAATAGACGTCCGACGTCTTCGGGTCGATGGCGAAGTAGTTTCGCGACACCTCGACGAGATCGGTTCCCTTCCACTCGCGTTCTTCGACGACGCGGGTCGGGATCCCGCCGATGGCTTCTGTCTGGCTGAGGACCGTGATGATGAGCTTGCCGCTGCCGCCCTGAAACGTCGCCTGGAAGCCGGGCTTCAGGACGAAGTAGGCGCTTTCGCCCTCGGTTGTCAGCCCCTTCGGGTCAACGGGGAAGCTGGTCTGCCATGTCTGAGCCAGGAAGAACAGCAGGACGATGGTGAGCGTCGGCATGACGCCATATTAGGCCTCGTTGAGCTCTTCTGGCGGCCGCCCGCGCCTTTTCCGGCATGAGGACGATCCATCGTGGAATCAGCCTGATTGTCGCGTTACTGCTCGCGTCCGCCGGAACGGCCTCCGCGGCGCAGAAGCCACGCGACGCCAAACCGGGTGAAGAGATCATCGTCACGCAGTCCGCCTCGGGCGAGGAACTGCGCGGCCGGCTCGTCGAGCTCAGTCCCACGAGCCTGGGGATGCTCGTCAACGGCCACCGCGTGGACGTGCCCGTCGAGAACGTCCTGCGGATCGACGCCCGGACCGACTCGGTGAAGGACGGCGCCATCATCGGCGCCAGCATCATGGGCGTGCTGGCCGGTCTGGGTTGCGCGTCGTTCGCGGGAGAGAGCAACGCCGCCGGGAACTGTGCCGCCGCTCTGGTGTTCGACGTCGGCCTTGGCGCGCTTGCCGGCGCCGGTATCGACGCGCTGCACAAGGGCCGGACGCCGATCTACATCAAGGCCGGCAAGTCCGAGAAGGCGCTCGGGTTCTCGCTGAGGTTCTGATGCGGCCGCTCCTCGCGTGCGGCGAAGAGGTCGTCGTCATGCAGACGACGTCGGGAGAGGACGCTTCAAGTGAGACTGCGCTTCTAACTCGAGCGGCCGAAACGGGCGACGGCCTGACGCTCCGTCACAAAGGCCACAAAGAAACACAAAGTCCACAACACGCATGGCTAAGACCCAAGCCACTTGGTGAGCTTTGTGTTCTTCGTGATCTTCGTGCCGGCGCGTGAGCCGTCGGCTCGTTTCAGTCGCTCGAGGTACTACGCCCGGCCGGCGAACTCGCGGGTCTCGGTGTGGACCTTCACCTTTTCCCCCTCTTTGATGAAGAGCGGGACGCGGATCTCGAGGCCCGTCTCGAGCGTCGCGTTCTTCGTCACGCCGCCGCTCGCCGTGTCGCCGCGGACGCCGGGCTCGCACGCCGTCACCGTCAGCTCGACGTGCGGCGGGAACTGCAGCCCGATCGGGTTGCCGTTGTACTTCTGCACCGACACCACGACGTTGTCGGTGAGGAGCAGGCGATCGTCGCCGAGGACGTCCGGCCTGAGCGTCATCGTCTCGAACGATTCCTGGTCCATGAAGTGATAGCCCTCGCTGTCGGCGTACTGGAACATCGCCTCGACCATCTCGAGGTCGGGCTCGCTGAACTTGTCGCCCGCCTTGAACGTCTTGTCGAAGACCGCCCGCGTGAGCAGGTTGCGCATCTTGATGCGGACGAGGGTCTGGCCGCCGCGGGCCGTCGGCCGCGAGACCTCCACGTCGATCGTGTGATACGGCGCCCCCTCGAACTCGAAGAACATCTTCCGCTTGATCTCGATTGCTTCAATCAGCGCTGCCATAACCGTATATTGTAGCGGTTCGGATGGCCGCGCTGCTCGAGACCGACGATCTTCGCCGGCACTACCAGATGGGCGCCGCCGTCGTGCGCGCGCTCGACGGCGTCTCGATCGCCGTGCAGCAGGGGGAGTTCGTCGGGCTGCTCGGCACGTCCGGCTCGGGCAAGTCGACGCTCCTCAACCTGATCGCCGGCCTCGATCGGCCCTCGTCCGGCGCGCTCCGCATCTTCGACCGGGACCTCTCGAAGATGTCGAGCAACGAGTTGAGCGAGCATCGCCGCACGAACGTCGGCATGATCTTCCAGTCGTTCAACCTGGTCTCGACGATGAGCGCCGCCCAGAACGTCGCGCTCGCGATGATGTTCGCGGGCGTTCCTCGCGGCGAGCGCGACGGCCGCGCGTCGCAGCTGCTCGAGTCGATGGGCCTCGGCGGCCGGCAGCGCCACCGCCCGCGCGAGCTGTCGGGCGGCGAGCAGCAGCGCGTCGCCATCGCCCGCGCGCTCTCGAACAACCCGCACCTGCTGCTCGCCGACGAACCGACCGGCAATCTCGACAGCCGGACGACGCGCGACATCATGGCGCTGCTGAAGGAGCTGAACGAGCGCGACGGGAAGACCATCATCATGGTCACGCACGATCCGTCGCTGGCGCAGCAGTACGCGCACCGCACGATCACGATGCTCGACGGCATGGTGGTGGCAGCATGAGCGCAGGTCGCGGCAGGCGTCGCGGTCAGCGGAGCGGGCCGCGGAGCGGGGTGCCCGCGAGCGACGCTGCAGGGGAGTCCGAGGGGCGAAGCCCCTCGGATCACAGATGACTGTTCGAGACACGTTAGGCCTCGCCCTCAGGAACCTCGGACAGGCGAAGTTGCGCACCTCGTTGACGACGCTCGGCGTGGCGATCGGGATCGCGTCGCTCGCCGGGATGGTGTCGCTCGGCGTGGGATTGCAGGACCAGTTCGTCGGCCGCTTCACGAAGTCGGGCATGTTCGACGCGATCACCGTGCTCGCCGGCGGGGACCTCCCGGGTCCGCTTGTCGGCGGCGGACGCGGGCGCGGCGGACCGGCGCCGTTCGGCCGTCGCGGCGGCGGCCGCAACACCGGTGCGCCCGAAGCGGGGAACGGCCGCGACGTCAACGACGCGGCGCTCGCGGAGCTTGCGGCGATGCCGGGTGTCAAGACCGTCTACCCGAACGTTCGCGGTCCGGTCGAAGTGAAGTTCCGAGGGGCGTCCGAGTTCGCGCAGGCGGTCGGCATTCCAATCGTCATTCGCGGCGAAGGCGCGTTCCAGTCGATTCCCTACGGCCGCTTCTTCACGAGCGACACGGAAGACGCGTGCATGCTCAGCCTCGATTACGCGAAACGCATGGACGCGGAGAACCCCGGCGGGCTGATCGGGCAGACGCTGACGCTCAGCTACGCGATCGCGCGCCGGGGAGACGCTGGGGCACCGTCCGGCGGCATCCCGATACCGGGAGCCGGCGGTCTCAACGTCCAGAGAGGCGAAGTGCAGTGTCCGATCGTCGGCATCGTCGAGCGCGAGACGGGACCGTTCGCCGCCGGCGGCGGCGGCGCGGCCGGCCTGATGCTGCCGCTCGGGAAGGCCAAGGCCATGTACGAAGGCAGCCCGCAGGTGGCCGCGGCGTTTCTCCGAGACCCGTCGCGCACATCGGTCACGTATCCGTCCGCCGTCGTCAGGGTCGCGAAGGCCAGCTCGACGCAGGACGTGGAAGAGCAGATCAAGAAACTGGGCTTCCAGGCCTTCTCGCTGAACGACGCGTTGCAGGGGGCCAAGCGCGCGTTCATCATCCTGGATATCGTCCTCAGCCTGATCGGCTCGATTGCGCTCGCCGTGTCGTCGCTCGGCATCGTCAACACGATGGTGATGTCGATCCTGGAACGGACGCGCGAGATCGGGATCATGAAGGCGATCGGCGGCAGCGACGGCGACATCCGGCGGATCTTCCTGATCGAAGCGTCGGCCATCGGTTTCTTCGGCGGGGTGTCGGGTGTGGTGCTCGGCTGGCTCGTCGGACGTATCATCAACTTCGGCGCCAACGTCTACATCCAGCAGCAGGGCGGGACACCGGGTAATCTGTTTTCGCTGCCGTTCTGGCTGATCGGCGGGGCCATCGGGTTCTCGATCGCGGTCAGCCTGGTCGCGGGCAGCTACCCCGCGGCGCGTGCGGCGAAACTCAATCCAATCGAGGCATTACGTCATGATTAACGTGTTGCTCGCGGCGGCGCTCGTGCTGGTTCAGGCGCAGGCGCACGATCACCAGGCCGACGCTCCGCCGGCGGCGCCGATGACTGGGCTCGGATCGCATCACCACGCGATCGCGACCACGAGCCCGGAGGCGCAGCGGTTCTTCGATCAGGGGCTCACGCTGCTCTACGGCTTCAACCACGGACAGGCGATCCGGCAGTTCGAGCGCGCCGCGGCGCTCGATCCGTCCGCCCCGATGCCGCTCTGGGGGATCGCGCTCGCGTACGGACCCAACATCAACGACTTCGAGATGGATCGCGATCGTGCGAAGACAGCCGACGACTACGTGAAGAAAGCGCTCGCGCTCACCTCCGACACGAACCCGCAGGAGCGCGCGTATGTCGAGGCGCTGACGAAGCGCTACTCGAGCGATCCGGCCGCCGATCTCAAGCAGCTGCAGGTCGACTACAAGGACGCGATGGCGGCGCTGGCGAAGGCGTATCCGGCGGATCTCGACGCGCAGGTGCTCTACGCCGAGAGCCTGATGGACCTGCGTCCCTGGCAGCTCTGGACGCACGACGGCCAGCCGGCCGACGTGACGCCGGAGGTGATGCGCGTGCTCGAATCGGTGCTGCAGAAGGACCCGCGCCATCCGGGCGCGAACCACTACTACATCCACACGATGGAAGGGTCGCCGTCGCCCGAGAAGGCGCTCGCGTCGGCGAAGCGGCTCGAGACGCTGGTGCCCGCCGCGGGCCACCTCGTGCACATGCCGGCGCACATCTACGCCCGCACGGGCCAGTTCGTCGCGTCGGCCGACAGCAACGCCGCGGCGGCCGCGGTCGACGAAAAGTACATGGCGTCGACGGGCACCCGAACGGGGTTCTACGCGATCATGTACTACAACCACAACCTGCACTTCGAGTCGTACGCCGCCGCGATGGCGGGGCAGTACTCGCGCGCGAACCGGATGGCGAAGAAGCTCGCCGTCAACGTCGCGCCCTCGATCGCCGAGATGCCGATGCTCGAGGTGTTCCTCCCGCAGCAGTTCTACGTGCTGCTCCGCTTCTCCAAGTGGGACGAGATCCTCTCCATCGGCGAGCCGCCCGACAAGATGCACCTGACGGCGGCGATCCGGCACTTCTCGAGAGCGACGGCGTTTGCGGCGACCAGGAATCTCGACAAGGCGCGCGCGTCGCGCCAGGCGTTCCTCGAGGATCTCGCGGGCATTCCGCCCGACACGCCGGTCGGCGTCGTGACCACCGCGGGCCAGATGTTCGCCGTCGCGAAGCCGCTGCTCGACGGCCGGATCGCGGCGGCCGAAGGAAAGACGTCCGAGGCGGTGGAGCAGTATCGCGCGGCCGTCGCCGCCCAGGACCTGCTCGCGTACGACGAGCCGCCGACGTGGTATTACCCGGTGCGGGAAACGCTCGGCGCGGCGCTCCTCGCCGACGGGAAGGCCGCCGACGCCGAGCGCGTGTTCCGCGACGACCTCAAGTACAACCCGAAGAACGGCCGTTCGCTGTTCGGGCTGTGGAAAGCGATCGAGGCGCAGGGCCACAAGACCGACGCGGTGCGCGCGGCTGCGGCGTTCCGCCGTGTGTGGATCGCCGCCGACACGCCGTTGACGCTATCGAGTTTCTGAGGATCCACAACGGCGTCATGTGCCGTGATCAGTTTTTCGAACCGGGCAACGGCAGGTTGATGCCGGCGCGCTTCAGCAGGCCGTCGAATCCGGCTTTGTCGACCGCCTTCGAGTAGGCTTCCGCCGGATCGACGAGCCTCTTCGCGACGAGCTCCATCAGCGCGTCGTTCAGGCTCACCATGCCGGCGGCCTTGTTCACCTGCATGATCGACGGGATCTGGAACGTCTTCCCCTCGCGAATCAGGTTGCTGACCGCCTGCGTTGCGATCAGCACTTCGAGCGCCGCGATACGGCCGCCGACGGTCTTGCGGCACAACGTCTGCGCGATGACGCCCTTCAGCGATTCCGAGAGCATGACGCGGATCTGCGCCTGGCGGTCGGCCGGGAACTGATCGATCACGCGATCGACCGTCGACGCCGCCGTGGTCGTGTGGAGCGTGCCGAACACGAGGTGGCCGGTCTCGGCGGTCTCGATCGCGATCGCGACCGTCTCGAGGTCGCGGAGCTCGCCGACCAGAACGATGTCGGGGTCTTCACGGAGCGCGGCGCGCAGCGCGTCCTTGAACGAGTCGGTGTGGGTCCCGACCTCGCGCTGGTTGATGAGACACTTCTGGTTCGCGTGCACGAACTCGATCGGATCCTCGATCGTGATGATGTGGTCCTGCCGGGTGCGATTGATGTGGTCGATCATCGCGCACAGCGTCGTCGACTTGCCCGACCCGGTGGGGCCGGTGACGAGCACGAGGCCCTTGTTGAGCGTGCACAGGTTCAGCACGTGCGGCGAGAGCCCGAGCTGGGCGGCGGTCAGGATCTTCGACGGGATGACGCGGAAGACGGCGCCCGGTCCGCGCCGGTCGGCGAACACGTTCGACCGGAAGCGCGCGAGGCCGTCGATTTCGTACGCGAAATCGGTGTCGTGCCGCGCGGCGTATTCCTTCCGGTTCTTCTCCGGCATGATCGGCGCGAGCAGCTGGACGACCTGGTCCGGCGTCAGCGGCCCCACCGCCGGATCCAGGGGCATCATGTGGCCGTCCTTGCGGACGAGCGGCGGCGTCCCGACGCACAGGTGCAGATCGGACGCGCCGGCCTTGACCATCCCCTGGAACAGTTGGTCGATCGGGTTGCTCACTTCGGCGGCTCCTCGGTCACGGCCACGATGTGAGCGGCATTCACGAGGATGGTGCCTTCGTCGGTGTCGACGTAGCGGAACACCTCGGGCTGGCGCGTCCAGTCGAGGAGCCGGTCGCGCCCCTCGGGCCGGTAGACCCGCACCACGCCCCGGAGCTTGCGGCCGTCCGAGAGCAGGATGAAGACGTCGCTCCGCTTGGCGACGGCGTAACCCGGGTCGCGCGCGGCCTCGCTGTCCGTGAGCGTCACCGTGATCACGTGCGCGCGGTGGTACAGGATCGTCCGCGGGCCGTCGGCGGTCTGGATCTCGAACGGGAAGAACCCGGGTTCCTGGTTCAGCAGCTCGCCGACGCGCTCGGCGCCCTCGTGGTTCGACCGCGCGGGCGCGACGAAGAAGCTGCCGCTCGCCGACTCGCCTCCCGTGAGCGTCACGGACGCCTCGGTGCGCTGTTTCTCGAAGCGGAACTCGGATTCTTCCGGTTCGTCAGCCATGGTGCCCGTAATCGTAACGCAGCCGCATGAGAACCGTTTAGAATACGGGCGCCCCACGGAGGGTCGCATGACGTCACGGTTGCTCGGGATCGGGTGTGGCCTCGCGTTGCTCGGCGCGGTGCCGCCGGCACAAACGAACGGGCCGGCGCACCTCAACCCGATGATCGCGCTGCACGCGCAGAAAAAGCCGCTCTTCGGGCTGTACGCGCCGGCCAACCGCGGCGCCGGCCGCCGCGGCGCGCCTCCCGCCGATCCGTCGGCGCCCCCGCCGCCGCCGCCACCGCAGAAGACCGCCGCGGAGCTCGTGAAGGACGCGCTCGCGTACGAGAAGAGCGACTTCCTGTTCAACGGCAGCATGGAAGGCGGCGTCGATCGCGGCATCGGGCCGTTCACCGAGTTCGTCAACGCGCTGATGGACGCCGCGCCGCCCCCGGTCCGCTGGACGCATCCGCTGTCGGTCAAGACGCCGAAAATCGGCGCCGACCGCGTGAAGGCGATCGACAACATCAGCCGTCAGCTGAATCTCGGCGTCACGACCATCGTGTTCGTCGAGGCGGAAAGCGCCGACGAAGTGCAGGCCGGGCTCGCGGCGATGCGGTTCACATCGAAAGGCGGCACGCGGCCCGAAGACGTGGGCATGGCGCCGAAGTACTGGGGGCTGACCGAGAAGGACTACCGCGACAAGGCGGATCTCTGGCCGCTCAACCCCAACGGCGAGCTCACGAACTGGACGATCGTCGAGAGCAGGGAAGGGCTCGCGCACGTGCGCGAGATCGCGGCGGTGAAGGGCATCAGCGTGCTCTTCCCCGGCGCGGGCACGCTCCGCGGCGTGTTCACGACGACCGACGCGGACGGCAAGCGGACGTTCGACAGCGACGGCTGGGAGAAAGCGATCCAGCAGGTGCTCGCGGCGTGCAAGGCATTCAACGTGCCGTGCGGCTATCCCGCGACCGAGAACGACATCGAGACGCGCATCCAGCAGGGATTCAGCGTCTTCATCATGAACTGGGGCGACCCGGGCTTCCGTGCGGTCGAGATCGGCCGCCGCGTCACGGGCCGGTAGAAGGAGAGAGGATTCATGGCGGCATTCTTCATCGTTGTCATCATCGGGCTGTTCTTCCTGTTCTCGTGGTTCAGGAGCATTCCGCAGTCGACGGTCGGCGTGATCACGGTGTTCGGCAAGTACGCCCGCGTGATGCGCGAGGGGCTCAACGTCAAGCTGCCGTGGGAAAAGGTGTTCCAGCGGCTGTCGCTGCAGAACCGCGCGCTGCAGCTCGAGTTCCAGGCGATCACGCAGGACCAGGCGAACGTCCGCTTCGCCACGATGGTGCTCTACGCGGTGGCGAGCAGCGAGGAAGAGGTGATCAAGAAGGCGGTCTTCAGCTTCGCGACGTTCCAGGAATTCCAGCTTGCGCTGCAGCGGACGATTGACGGGTCGATCCGCCAGTTCGTCGCGACCACCAAGCAGGCCGACATCCTCGGCATGCGCGCCGAGATCGTCGATCACACCAAGAAGAACCTCGACGAAGTCATCTCGACGTGGGGCTACGTCGTCCGCGACATCCAGATCACCGACATGACGTTCGACAAGGAGATCATGGACTCGATGGCGCGCGTGGTGTCGTCGAAGAACCTGCTGGCGGCGGCGTCGAACGAAGGCGCGGCGCTGCTCGTCAAGCGCACGAAGGACGCCGAGGCCGAGGCGGCCTTCAAGACGATCGGCGCCGAGGCCGAGAAGAAGGCGGCGGCGCTGCGCGGCGAAGGGCTTGCGCTCTTCCGCAAGAACGTCGCCGAAGGCATGAAGGAAGCGGCCGAGAGCCTGCGCGTCGCGGGCGTGGACGCGAACTTCCTGCTGTTCCTCGAGTACACCGACGCGCTGAAGTACGTCGCGGACCACTCGAACGGCAAGGTGATCTTCATGGACTCGGGCGCGGGCGCCAGCACGCGCGCCGTCCAGGGCATTCTCGGGATGGGCGCCGAGGCGCCCGCCGCGCCGGCGCCGCCGAATCGATGACGGGCCGCCGGTTCACGCTTGCGCTCGGCGCGATCGCGATCGCCGCGATCGCCGCCGCCGCGCAGCAGGACGACAACCAGCCGATCGATCCGTACACGATCGCCGGCAACCTGTACTACGTCGGCTCGAGCGGCATCAGCTCGTACCTGATCGCCACCCCTGCCGGCCACGTCGTCATCGACGCCGGCTACGAGTCGACCGTGCCGATCGTCGAGGCCAACATCCGGAAGCTGGGCTTCAAGGTCGAAGACGTCCGATACCTGCTGAACACGCAGGCGCACTACGATCATGCGGCCGGCTTCGCGAAGCTGAAGAAGGACACCGGGGCGCAACTGGTCGTGAGCGGGCCGGACGCCGACGTCATCGAGCGCGGCGGCACGCACGATTTCTCGTTCGGCGAGAAGTATCCGTTCCCGCCGGCGAAGGTCGATCGGCGCGTGAAGGACGGCGACACCGTGACGCTCGGCAAGCTGACGCTGCACGCGCACGTGACGCCCGGCCACACGAAGGGCTGCACGACGTGGAGCTTCGAGGTGACCGACCGCGGCAAGGCGCTCCAGGTCGTCGACATGTGCGGCCTCACGGTGCTCGACACCACGCGCCTCGTCGGAAACCCTGCCTACCCCGAGATCGTGAGCGACTACGGGAAGACGTTCACGGCGCTGCGCAAGCTGCCGGTCGACATCTTCATCGGCGCGCACCCCGTCTACTACGACGGGACCGCAAAGGCCGCGGCGCTCAAGGCGCATCCGGACGGTCCGAATCCGTTCGTCGATCCCGCCGGCTACCAGCGCTACATCGACGAGGCCGAGAGGAAGTTCCGTGAGGCGCTCGCCCGCGAAAAGACGCCGTAACCGCGGACGCGGTCGTCGCGCGTCAATCCCGGCGGTACACCGTACGCCCCCCGACGATCGTCCGCACGATCTTCGCCGCGCGAATCTCCGGCGCCGGAATCGTACGCAGATCGCGATCGATGACGGTGATGTCGGCCAGCAGGCCGGGCGTGATCGCGCCGGTGTCGCCTTCCGAGAATGACGCGAGCGCGCCGCCGCGGGTGTAGGCGGTCAGCGCTTCCTCGACGCTGATCTTCTGTTCCGGCACCCAGCCGTCGGGGTGCTTGTCGTCCAGCGTCCGTCGTGTGACGGCGGCGTAGATGCCCTCGAGCGGGGTGGGCGGCGCGACGTACCAGTCACTGCCGAACGCCAGCGTCGCGCCCGCATCGAGCAGCGAGCGGAACGCATACGTCGTACGGCTGCGGACCGGCCCGATGACGTTCTCCGCCCAGCGACCGTCGTCGATCGCGTGATACGGCTGCATGCTGGCGATGACGCCGAGCGGCGCGAAACGGGGAATGTCGGACGGCCGCAGGTGCTGCGCGTGCTCGATGCGGAAGCGCCGATCGCGCGGGCCGTTTTCGCGCGCCACGCGCTCGAAGATGTCGAGAATCGTCGTGTTCGCGCGGTCGCCGATCGCGTGGACGGCGACGTGCAGGCCGGCCTTGTCGGCGCCGGAGATGGCCGCGTAAAGATCGCCGGGCGGCGTGACGAACAAGCCGCGATCCGTGCCTTGGCGCGCCGTAGCCTTGGCGGAAGCGGCGCTGTCGCTGAACGGTTCGTGGAACGCGGCCGTGTGCGACCCGAGCGATCCGTCCACGAACGCCTTCAGCGTGCCGACCTTCAGCCAGACGTCGCCGAGGCCGTCGGGCCCGAAGCGCTTCGCCGCGACGGCGTCGCGAAGCCGCTCCCAGGTCGAGAGCGGGACCGCCGCCTGGATGCGTGTCGACAGGCGATGCGCGCGCCAGGCTCGCTCGAAGACCGCCAGCTGCTCCCAGGTGCCCATGTGATGGACCGCCGTCACGCCCTGGGCCGCGACGTATTGCATCGCCGCGTCGAGCGCCCGATCGTTCATCGCATCGGACGCCGGCGGCATCCGGCCCTCGACGAGCGTCATCGCGTTGTCCTTGAGCACGCCGGTCGGCCGCCCCTTCCCGTCCCGCACGATCTCGCCGCCCTCCACGTCCTTCACGTCTTCGGGCACGCCCGCGGCGCGGAGCGCGGCGGAATTGGCCAGCGCCATGTGGCCGTCGAGGCGATTGATCCAGACCGGATGGTTCGGCGTCACCGCGTCGATCCAGTCGCGGCGTGGCAGGTCGCCGCCCCACAGCGTGTGGTCCCAGTCGCCGCCGGTGATCCAGCTGCCGGCCGGAACGGTTGCCGCGAACGCCTTGATGCGCGCGACGAACTCGTCCCGAGTCGACGCGTCACGGAGCTGCACCGACGCGAGGCGGAAGCCGCCGTCGAGAAAGTGGACGTGCGAATCGATGAACCCCGGCGTCACGAAGGCGCCCGCCAGGTCCACCGTCTCGGCCGTCCCGGCTTTCGCGCGGATCTCCGCGCTCGTGCCGACCGCAGCAATCCGTTCGCCCGCGATCGCAATCGCTTCAGCGCTTTTCCTGGCAGGATCGCCGGTCCAGATCCGGCCGTTGACGAGCGCAAGGGTGATCACCGGCTCTCCCGTGTGCGAAGCAGTCGAGGCGGCCGGTGCGGCCGCCTGACGGCAGGCCGTGGACAGCACCACGGCCGCGACTATGATGAACCTCGATCGCATGTACCGTGCAGTCTACCCGCGTCGACCCGGCGTCTGATGTGGGAAGGAGAGTTCCATGAACGTCGATCGCTACACCAAGGCCGTGCTGACCGTCATCGCCGGGTGCCTCCTCTGGATGTGCGTCATGGGCGCCGGTCCGGGACTGCAGGCGCAGCGGCGGGACGCAGACGTGGCCGCCATCAACCTCAAGGACTTCAAGACTGGCGCCGTGCCGGTGATCCTGGTCGGCACGGGCACCATGGATCGTCTGGGGAACATCGAGGTGGTCTACACCCAAGGGGGCGGACGGACCGATCCGACGCTCGGCGTGCGGCTGCCGTACTCGCCGTCCAGTCCGATGGCGGTCGAGATCAGCGCCGTCAAGAAAGCGGGCGCGTGGGATCCGTTGCGGGCGGATGTCGAGGACGTCCCGCTGCGCTCGAATCCCGGACCGAGGCGCTGACGCGGCCGGCCACGGGTAAACAGCCACGGATGAACACGGTCTGATCTCTGCGATCTCCGCGCGAGTCCGTGCGTGACAGACGCGACAAGCTTGTCTCCAGCGCCGCCATACTATTCCTGCCGCAGCGCGACGATTGGATCGACGCGCATCGCGCGGCGTGCCGGCACGTAGCACGCGGCTGCGCCGACCGCGAACAGCACGATCGACACCGCGGCGAAGGCGAGCGGATCGAACGCCGCGATCCCCCAGACCTGGCGCGCCAGCAGACGTCCCGCGATCAGCGTTCCCGCGCCGCCGAGCGCGATCCCTGCCAGCAGCAGGCGCGAGCCGCGCGCGATCACCATCCGGCGGATGACGCCGGCGTCCGCGCCGAGGGCCAGGCGTACCCCGATCTCCTGCCGCTCTTGGGCCACCGCGCTCGACATCACGCCGTACACGCCGACGACGGCGAGCAGGAAACCGGCGCCGGCAAAGATGGAGAGCAGGATCGCGTTGAACCGCGGCGTCGCGAACGCCTCGTCCCTCAGGATCGCGTCGAGCGTCCGAACCTGCGTGACGGGCTGCCCGCCGTCGATCGCGTAGACCTGGCCGACGATCGCGCGCGTCAGTCCGGCGGGATCGGCGTCCGTCCGCACGACCAGCTGGTTCGAAACGCCCGCCGCCGTGAACGGCACGTAGATCTCGGGGACGACCGGCTCGCTCAGTCCGTCGTTGAGCGTGTCGCGGACGACACCGACGATCTCGAACGTGTCGGTCGCGGCCGAGAACGGCGCCTCGCGGAGGCGAGGGACGCGCACGGTCCGGCCGAGCGGCGCCGCACCTTCGAGACGCCGCCGCACGAAGTGTTCGTTCACGAGCGCCAGCGGCAGCCGCTGATCGACGTCACTCTCGGTCAGCCGGCGGCCCGTCATCAGGCGGATGTTCATCGCGTCGGTGTATCCGGCGCTGACCTGATGGACCTCGACCGGGCTCGTGTCGGGCGGCTGTCCCGGCACCTCGGCGACGGTCCACATGTTGCCGAGCGGGTGCATGCCGGTGTTGACGCCGGCCGCCGCGACGCCGGGAACGGCCGACACCCTGCGCAGCAGATCCTGGAAGAACGCCACGCGTCGCGGCGCGTCGGAATACCGCTGCGCGGCCAACGGGACTCGCATCGTGAGCACGCGTTCAGACGGCATGTCGAGCTCGACGCGCTGCAGCGCGACGAACGCGTGCAGCAGGGCGCTCGATCCGGCGAGCAGGACGAGCGACAGCGCGATCTCCGCGACGACGATCGCCTTGCGCAGCCGCGCGTGGCTCGACGTACCGGCCAGCGTGCGGCCCGATTCACGCATCGCGCCCGCGTAGTCGCGCCGGCTGGCATGTAGCGCGGGCGCCAGGCCGCACGCGATGCTGGCGGCGAACGTGACGACGAGCGTGAATGCGAGGACGGGCAGGTTGAGCGCGATCTCCGATTCGTCGGGAATCGTGCCCGGCGGCACAAGCGCCAGGATCGCCGGCAGCGAGGCGTATGCGAGCGCCGTTCCCACCGCGCCGGCCGCGACGGCGAGCAACAGGCTTTCGGTCAGCAGCTGCCGCACGAGCCGGCCGCGGCTCGCGCCCAGCGCGGCGCGCACCGTCATCTCGCGCTGGCGCACCGCGGCCTTCGACAGGAGCAGGCTCGAGACGTTCGCGCACGCGATGAGCAGCAGCAGTCCGACGGCGCCCAGCAGCACCCAGACGTCGCGGGCGATGTCGCTCGGGAATGTTTCCGTGAACGGCAGGATGCTCACGCGGAACTGTTCCGGAAACTGCGACGGCTCCCGTCGTCTGAGGTCGGTGACGATGGGCGTCAGATCCGCTTCGGCGCGCGCGGGGGTCACGCCGGGCTTCAGCCGCCCGAGCAGGTGCACGCTGCGGACGCCCTCGACGATCCGTCCGCGCTCGAACGGGATCGGCAGGTAGACGTCGGCGCCGCGCCACATGAAGCGCTTCGGCATGACGCCGATGACGGTCCGCGAGACGTCGTTCAGCCGCAGCTGCCGGCCGATCACGTTGGGATCGCCGCCGAACTGCCGCTGCCAGAATCGGTAGCCGAGCACGACGACCGGCTCGGCGCCGGCCGCCGCGTCGGCGGGTGTCGTGGTGCGCCCGATGAGGGGCGGGACGCCCATCACGTCGAACGTGTTGAACGTGCCGTGATTGCCGCGCAGGCGCTGCGGATCGCCGTTTCCCGTCCAGAACACGTCGCTGATCGTGGAGGCGACCACGCCGTCGAAGATCGTGCTGCGCTCGGCGATCTCGACGAACTGATCCACCGAGTAGCTCGTCCGGCCGCCTCGTCCTGCGGTGTTCCAGACGCGGACGCTCATCAGATGGCCGACGTCCTTGTATGGGAACGGATCGAGCACGACGGCGTGCACGACGCTGTAGATCGCCGTGGTGGCCATGATGCCGAGCGCCAGCGAGGCGACGGCGACGAGCGTGAACGCGGGGCTGCGCGCGAGTCCGCGGAGCGCGAACCTGACGTCGCGAATCATTCGTGCCTCAGCGCGATCGCGAAGGCCGGCGCGCGGCGGATTTGGCGGAGTGTGAAGCGGACGTCCTGGACGAGCGACGACAGCATGGTGCAAAGGTATCATTCGCCGCATGAAAGTCTGCGGCGTGATTTTGTGGGGCCTCGTCCTGATCGCGCCGGCCGACCGTCAGCCGGCCGTGGTGTCCGCGGACACAGGCGAGCGATACATCGCCGTGTCGGTCGACCGCAACGGCGCTTTGGCGATTCGGAAGGCGGATGGACGCACTGTCGCGGTTTACAAGCGTCGCGACCAGACCACGTTCGACAAGCCGCGACTGTCTCCCGATCGAACGGCGGTGGCCGCGCAGGCGATGTATCCCAACTGCTGTACTTCCTACGACATACCGCTTCGCCTCGTCGTGTATGAAGACGGACGCGAACACTGGTTCAGAAGTGGTGAGGGACTGCCGATTTTCTGGTGGCGATTCGAAGATGGCGGCCGCCGCGTCGCGTACGGGTCATCGACCGTTCACTCCGGTTGCGGCACCAACTACGAACTGCGCGATGTCCGTTCCGAGACGTTGATCGACTCGGTCCTCGTTCCAGAGGATTTCGTGAGTTGTTCCTGGCCGCCCGGCGCGAAGGCGGTGCGGATCCCGGCCTGGGCGAAGCGGCTCATCGACGCGCGCTGAGCAGCGGCTATCGCGGCGCCGCGACGACCATGCCGAGCCGGGCGGCGGCATGGGTCATCCGGTCGTCGTAGGTCACCACTTCTGTGAGCTCGTCGCCCAGTGTCTGCGCCGCCGCCAGATGGATGGCATCCAGACTGCGAAGAACGGCCGGGCCAATGGATGCCGCGCGCTCCAGAAGTTCGTCGTCGAGGGCGATCAGATCGATGCCCAGGAGCAGCGCGCGCGCGCGTGTGGTTGCGCGAGCCCCGTTGGGGCGAACCGCGCGGAGCACTTCGACACGCGAGAGTGCGCTCGTCGCCCGTTCGGGTCGTGTGCGCAGAAACCGGCGCAGCGCGCTCGACTCAGCTTCGGCGACCACCAGTTTCACGAGCGCCGACGCGTCGAGATAGACCACGCTGTCAGCGCTCGTCCTCGCGCGCGCGCCTCAACGCGTCGCTGGGGGTCGGTCCCCCGCGCTTCGGACGTAGTGGGGCGCCAAGGTCGAGCGCATCGCGGGAAGCCGGGACGAGCCGGCCCTGAGCGATGAGCCGGTCGCGCGCGCGCGTCTGACGCACGGGGACGAGCCTCGCGACGGTCCGTCCGCGCGAGGTGACGTCGAGCGTGATGCCCGTCTCGACGCGCCGGAGGATTTCGCTCGCGTTCTGGCGGAGCTCGCGGATGCCGACGGCCTTCGTCATGTGCTACATTGTAGCACCATCAAGAAGCGCCGGCCTTACTCCTGCCTGAGCGCGATCATCGGGTCCACCCGCATCGCGCGGCGGGCGGGGACGTAGCACGCGACGAGCGCCGCGAGCAGCATCGCCGACACCACCGATCCCAGCGTGAGCGGGTCGCGCGGCGAGACGCCCCACACCTGGCTGGCCAGTACGCGCGAAACGCCGACGCTGCCGGCGATGCCGAGCACGACGCCGATTCCCACCAGCGTGAGCGTTGCGCGGACGACCAGCCCGAAGACGTCGCGGCGCTGTGCGCCGAGCGCCATGCGGATGCCGATCTCGTGCGTCTGCCGCGACACCGAGTACGCCACAACGCTGTAGACGCCGATCACCACCAGCACGAGCCCGACGCCGGCGAACACACCGAGCAGCGTAAGGCTAAACTGCGGTGCCGCGTAGGAGAACCGCTGCAGGAACTCGTTCAGCGTGCCGGTGTCGGTGAGCGCTACGCCGCGGTCGACAGCCCACACTTCGCGGCGTACGCCGTTGAGGAGCCCGCCAGGCTCGCCCGCCGTGCGAAGGAGGACGGCCCGCATGAAGACGCGGCCGGCGACGGTATACGGCACCAGCACTTCCGGTCGCGTCGGATCCTGGATACCGTCATTCTTGACGTCGTCGATCACACCAACGATCTCGAACCGCGGATCCGGCATGGGACTGTCGGGAATGCGACGGAGCTCCTCGATCACCACTTCGCGGCCGATCGGATCCTCCCCGCCGAGATAACGCGACACCAGCGTCCGATTGACGACGGCAACCTTGCGCACACTGTTGACATCGGTCTCGGTGAGCATCCGTCCGCGCATGACGCGGAGGCCGAGCGTCTGCGCGTAGCCGTCGCTGACGAGCTGTACCAGCCCGTTCCACTTCTCGGTGTGCGTCAGGCCCGGTATCTCGAGATTGCTTCCAATCCCGCCGTAGGGCGGCAGCGTCGTCGATTCCGTGGCCGCGATTACGCCGGGAAGCCGCTGAAGACGCGGAAGCAGCTGCTGGAAGAACTGCTGCACGTCCGCCGCAGAGCGATATCGGTCCCCTGGTGGAAACGGGACCCGCGCAAAGAGCAGGTTGTCGGGATTCAACCCGAGATCGACCTGCTGCAACTTGACGAAGCTGCGGATCAGCAGGCCCGCGCCCACGAGGAGTACCAGCGAGAGCGCGATCTCGACCACGATCAGACCGTTCCGCAGCCCGCTGCCGCGCGACCCGCCGCCGCCCGCGCCCTTGCCTGACTGTCGCAGCGGCTGGACGATGTCGTGGCGCGCGGTCTGCAGGGCGGGCGCAAGACCGAACAGCAGTACGGTCGAGATCGCCGCCACGAGACTGAAGAGCAGCACGCGCATGTTCAGACTGATGACGACCTCGCGCGGAATGAAGCCGTCGGGAATCAGCGGCACGACGCCCTTGATGCCGAGCCACGCGAAGAGGCAGCCGAGCGCCGCGCCGGCGACGGCGAGCATCAGGCTCTCGATCAGCAGCTGACCGACGAGGCGTCCGCGGCTCGCGCCGACCGCCGCGCGCACCGCCATCTCGCGGCCGCGGGCCGTCGCCCGCGCGAGCAGCATGATCGCGACGTTGAAGCAGGCGATGAGCAGCAGCAGGCCCACCGCCGCCGACATGATGTACAGCGTCGTCTTGAACGGGCCGACGATGCTGTCGACCCAGGGAATGACGATCGTGTCGAACTTCTGGGGATAGTTCTGCGGATAGACGGCGGCGACCCGATGGGCGACGGCGTCGAGATCCGTTCTCGCCTGCTCCAGCGTCACGCCCGGCTTGAGGCGCGCCTGAAACAGGTAGAAACGGTTCTGGATCTCGGCATCCGCCCTGGTCAGCTTGACGGGGATCCACAGGTCCGCCGCGAGCTTCGTGAACCGCGCCGGCATCACGCCCACGATCGTGCGCGGCACGCCGTTGAGCACGAGCGTGCGGCCGACCACGGACGGATCGCCGTTGAAGAACTTCACCCACATCTTGTGCGCCATCACCGCCACGGGCGGCGCGCCGGGCTCGCCGTCGGCCGCGTGGATCGTCCGGCCGACGACCGCGCTCACGCCGAGGAAGTCGAACATGTTCGGCGTGACCGTTCCGCCGGTCACTTGCTCGGTCCCCCCGTCGACGGTCATGAGGACGTCCGACGGGATGCCGCCGATGGCCTCTTCGATGACCTGGGTCCGCTCGACGTAGTCGAGGAACTCGGGCGTTCTGAGGACGCCCCGCCCGAACGGCTGCGGGTTCGTCGCGTCGTGGATCCGGATCGCGATCACGCGGTCGGCGTCGCGATAGGGAAACGGATCCAGCAGCACGTTCTGGATGACGCTGAAGATCGTCGTCGCAGCCCCTATCCCGAGCGCCAGCGTGACGATGGCGAGCGCGGAAAAGCCGGGCTGTCCGGTTATGGAACGAAACCCGTAGCGAATGTCCTGCCACATGCGTTCACCCGTGCTGTGTATTCGACGGTGGCGGCGGCGAGAAAGATTGCTGAAAGCGGCGGTTTCCTGGATCAAGAATCAGGCTGAGTCACCGTGCTGCAACTCTTTCCGTTTGCAACGTTGCTGGCGGCTGCGACCTCGCTGGTGATGCTCATCATGCTGGCGGCCGCCGGTGACCTGCGCCTGCGCGCCGGTGCGGCGGCTGCCGCACTCTTTTTCGGCGCCGCGTATTGCCAATTCCTCTCCGGGTCGCCGGGTCTCGCCGCCGCAGGACTTGGCGCGCAGACGATGCTGGCGATCGCGCTGATCGTGCGGTGGCGGCTGAGCGCGTAGCGAGGAGCGTGGTTCGCCTGCGTCGAACGACTGGTCCCGTTACCACACCCGCACGCGGGACGCGGGGGCGCGGAACAGCGCGTCACCCGGCTTCACGCCGAACGCGTCGTAGAACCCATCGACGTTGCTCGCCGCGAAGTTGGCGCGAAGGGTCGCCGGCAGATGGCTGCTCGTCTGTAACGTCGAGCGGACATACTCCGGCCGCTCCTTCGCGCGCCACATGCGCGCCCACGCGAGGAAGAACCGCTGTTCGCCCGACAGGCCGCCGACCTGCGGAGAGGGACGTCCCTTCAGCGACCGCTCGTACGCGCGGAAGGCGATCGCGAGCCCGGCGAGATCGCCGAAGCTCTCGACGGATGTGCCGCGGCCGTTCACGTGTAGCCCTGGCAGCGGCTCGAGCGCGTTCAGCTGCGCGATCAGCGGACCGGCGTCGAAGTCGCCAAGGTAGTCGGCGAACGCGTGCGCAATCTCGTGCGCCACGAGCGCGCCCGCCGCCCCGTAGTTCACCGCGTCGTCGGCCTCGGGGTCGAAGATGGGTGGCTGCAGGATTCCGGCGGGGACGACGATCTCGTTCGTCGATGCCAGGTAGAACGCGTCGACGGACTGCGGCGGCTGGATCCAGCGTCCGCCGGGGGACGCGCGGACGCGTCGCAGCTTTTCCGCGTTCTCGAACGCGAGCGCGCGCTGCCAGTTGCCGAACAGATCGTCGGGCTTGATCACGAGTCCGCTGTAGTCGCGCCACTCGTCCGGATACCCCACGCCCGCCGACATCGCCGCGAGCCGCGAGAGCGCCTCGCGCCGGGCGGAGCCCTGCATCCAGCGCGACTCGGCGAGCGCTTCGCGATACGCGTCCATGATCGCCGCGACGAGCCGGCGCGCGCGCGCGCGTGAGGCGGACGGGAAGTGCCGCTCGACATACAGCCGGCCGACGGCGTCGCCGAGGTAGCCGTTGACCATGCCGACGCCGCGCTTCCAGCGCGCGCGAGGCGCCACCTGTCCCGTGACCGCCGCGCCGAAGAAGTCGAAGCGCGCCATGTCGAACGTGGCGTTCAGATACGGCGCCGACGCGGTGACGTAGCGCGCGACCAGCCAGTTCTGCCACGTCCGCAACGGGACGCGCGGGACCAGCGCCGCGAACGACGTGAAGAAGCTGGGCCGCGCGAGGACGATGGCGGGTGTGCGATCGAGCCCCTGCGGGTGCGCCCACGCCATCCAGTCGAAGCCGGGCATCGCCGACGCCAGCTCGCGCAGCGTGAAGCGTGCGTCCGAAGCGTCGTTGCGGTCGTCCCACTGCGCCTGCGCGATCGCCGCCTCGAGCGCCAGCACGTCGCGCGCCGCCTCGGCGGGCGCCTCGCGTGACGTCGATTCGAAGATCAGGCGCAGATACGCCTCGTACTTCGTCCGGACGGCCGCCATCGCCGGATCCTGGCCGGTGTAGTACGCGCGGTCGGGCAGCAGCGTGCCGCCGGGCGTGATCCGCACGATCGGCGTGCCGGCATGGAGCGGATCCGGACCCGTCGACCCCGCGAACGGTCCGCCGGCGCCGATCGACGACAGCCGGCCCGTCTCCGTGGCGAGATCCGAAGCCGTGCGGATCGCGTCGATCCGGTCCAGTTCGGGCCGGAGCGGCGCGGCGCCCAGCCGTTCGATCGTCGCTTCGTCCGTGGTGCTGAGATACAGATCGGCCAGCTGCTGCGCCGGCGAGCCATTCGCACGCGGCCGGCGCGCGATGACGTCGTCCATGATCGCCTTGACGTCCGCTTCCGTCTTCTCGGCCAGTTCGGCGGTGGTGCCGTAGGTCACGCGATCCGACGGCATCTCGATCGTGGCGAGCCACGCGCCGTTGACGTGGCGGAAGAGATCGTCCTGCGGCCGGATAGATCGATCGAACGTCGACACGTCGAGCCCCGGACGCGTCTGCGCGAGGACTGCAGCGGTCAGCAGCCAGGCGGCAAGTCTCCGCAGCATCAGTGCTCTTTCAGGATGCCGATCGGTTTCCGCGCGGCGACGTCCCACGTGGCGGCGACGCCGATGAGCGTCACGCTCGCGGCCGTGAACAGCGCGCCCGCGATGTTGATGCCCGGATGAAAGTGCCACGGCAGCGGTTGATATCCCCAGCGGTTCATCACCCACGTCACCGCGATCGCCAGCCCCGACCCGACGATGCCCGCCAGCAGTCCCAGCACGCCATACTCGATCAGCGCGACGCGCACGAGAATCCGGCGCTTCGCGCCCAGCGTCTTGAACACCGCTGCTTCGTAGACGCGCTGCATCTTCGTCATCGCCACCGATCCGACGAGCGTGAGCGTGCCGCAGACGAGGACGAAGCCGCCGAGGATCGAGACCGCGGCCGACACGTCGGCGATGCGCTTGCGCACTTCGCCGATGTCGTCGAGCGCGTCCACGATCGTCGCGTTCGGGTACTGCGCCATGAACGTGTTCTGGAGCCGCGCGCGCGCGGCGATCTCGGCCGGGCCCTTGGCCGCGCCGACGAACGTGTGCGGAACGCCCTCGAGCGTCCCCGGACGAAACAGCATGTCGGCGCGCGCCAGGCTCGACAGCGTGCGCGCCCGCCGATCGAGCCGGCGGATGCTGGTCACACGCGCGTCGAGACGCCGGCCCCCGATGTCGATCGTCAGCGTGTCGCCGGGATGCAGCCCCATGTACCCGGCGACGCTCTCCCACACGGAGACCTCGGGATCCGGCGATGGCGTCTGGGGCCAGAACTGCCCCTCGATCACCTGCTCCGACGGCTCCAGCGCGAGCCGATCCGTCAGGCGGACCTCACCTCTGATCCGTTCGTCGGGCACGCGGCTCGCGTTCGTCGGGCCGCGGCGGACCGCGACGAGGCGGGCCCTGGCGACGGGCAGCAGCCGGACGTCGGCGGCGCCGAGCGTTCGGAGCAGCGATTCCACCGCGCCGCGCTGATCGGGCTGCACGTCGATCATGAACATGTCGGCGGCGAGATCGTTCAGGTCGAGGGTGTACTCCTGCTGCATGTTGACCTGGAACAGGCGCACCGACACGATGAACAGTGCGCCGAGGCCAACGGTGAAGAGAATGACCCGCGTCTGGTTGCCGGGGCGATAGAGGCTGCCGACGCCCAGTCTCAGCGCGAGCGACGGAAGGCGCCGCAGCCGCGACAGCATCCGCATCAGGACCGTGCCCGCCAGGTGCAGCACCGCGACGCCGGCGAAGATGCCGCCGACGAAGATCGCGGCGTTGCGGTACGTGCCCGCCATCCAGCCGGCGAGCGCGGCAATCGCGACGGCGATCAGCGCCTGCGCGCCGATCGCGAGCCAGTCGATCCGCCGGCCGGCGGCGGCGTCCTGGCGCAGCACGAGGATCGGCTTGACGTCCCGGATCTCCAGGAGCGGCGGCAGCGCGAACAGCAGTCCGATCAGGACGCCGACCGCCACGCCCTGCGCGCACGCGAGCGGCGACAGCCGCGGGATCACGTCGAGCGGCAGACGCGCGCTGGCAAATCCCGACAGCCCGCTCGTGATGGCTTGCGCGACCAGCAGCCCCACCAGGCTGCCCGACAGGCTCAAGGCGAGGACCTGCGCCGCGTACGCGCCGATGACCTTCCGGTTGCGGCCGCCCAGGCACTTCAGGATCGCGACGGTCCGGATGCGCTGCTGCACGAACACGCGCGTGACGCTCGCGATCCCGATGCCGCCGAGCACGACGATGGAGAGGCCGATCAGGCTGAGGAAGCCGTCGACGTTCGCCAGGCTCGTGATCATCCAGTTTTCGATGAAGCGGAACGTCCCGATGCCGCCGCCCAGCCGCCGCGCTCGAAACTCCTGCGCCACCCCGTTGGCGAACGATCGCTCCTGGCCGTCGGGCACGGCGAACAGCCAGAAGAACCGCGCGCGGCTGCCGAATCCGGTGAGCCCCGCCGCGGCCGGCACGCCGTACTCGACGATGACGCGCGGCATGGGGCTCAGGTTGAGCGCGTTGCCGGGCACGCGGTCTCCGATGCCCCTCACGGTCAGCGTGAGAGTGCCGACCGTGATGGCGTCGCCCACCGTGACGCCAAGCCGGCCGACGAGCGACCGCGTGATCACTGCGCCTCCCGACGCGACGAGCGCGTAGGAAAACGGTCTCCCGCCGTCGAGCCGTACCTGCCCGCGTAGCGGAAATGCCGGTTCGACGCCGCGCAGCTCCACCATGACGGGCCGCGCGTCGGCCAGCCCGGCCGCGCGCACGATCGTTTCGGTTTCGATGATCTTCGTGTGCCCGGCGACGATCGGATTCGATCCCTGCTGCGTGAGCACCTCGACGTGATCCGCGCTCCACTCCGTGCCGGTCTCGACGCGCACGTCGCCCGCCAGCATCATGCGGGAGTTGTCGGCGGCGGCCGCCGCCAGGACCCTGGTGAACGAGCGCAGGCTCACCATGGCGCCGACGCCCAGCGCGATGCAGAGGAAGAACAGCACGAGCCGCCGCCACGACGATCGCACCTCGCGCCACGCCATCGCGACGATGAATCTCATGACCTGTCCGCCGGAGCCCTGGCGAAGGCGGACGGCTTGTCGTCGGCGACGACGCGGCCGGCGCTCAGGACGACGCGCCGGTCGGCGGCCGCGGCGAGCGACGCCTCGTGCGTCACGAGCATCAGCGTCGTCCCCCGCTCGCGGTTGAGGGCGACGAGCAGGTCGAAGATCTTGCGGCCGTTCGCGGTGTCGAGGTTGCCGGTCGGCTCGTCGGCGAGCAGAATCGACGGGCGGTTCGCGAACGCCCGCGCGATGGCGACGCGCTGCTGCTCGCCGCCGGACAGCTGCGATGGATAGTGATGCGATCGGTCGCGGAGGCCGACCGCGTCGATGAGCGCGGCGGCCTGAGGAGCCGGGTCGGCCTGGCCGGCGAGCTCGAGCGGCACCAGTACGTTCTCGTAGGCGGTCAGCGACGGAATCAAATGGAACGACTGGAACACGAAGCCGAGAAGCGACGCACGGAGGTCGGCAAGGGCATCCTCGCGCATGCGCGTGATGCGTTGCTGCGCGAGGTAGATCTCGCCGCTGGTCGGCGCGTCGAGGCCCGCGACGAGCGACAGCAGCGTCGACTTGCCGCTGCCCGACGCGCCCGTCACCGCCACGAACTGGCCGGCCGGCACGAACAGGTCGACGTTGTCGAGGATCGTCAACGGCTCGCTGCCGCTCAGGACCGTCCGGGTGACGCGTTCCAGCCGGATCATGTGGTGTTCGCGACTATAATCAAAGTTTGCTCGACTTCATTCGCGCCATCGTGTCCGAGGATCTCGCAGCGGGACGAAACGGGGGACGTGTGGTCACGCGCTTCCCGCCCGAACCGAACGGCTATCTCCATATCGGCCATGCGAAATCCATCTGTCTCAACTTCGGCGTCGCCCGCGACTTCGGCGGCACCTGCAACCTGCGGTTCGACGACACCAATCCGACCAAGGAAGACGTCGAGTACGTCGAGTCGATCGAGGAAGACGTCCGCTGGCTCGGATTCGAGTGGGCCGGACTGTACTTCGCGTCCGACTACTTCGAGCAGCTCTACGGCTACGCCGTCGTCCTGATCGAAAAGGGGCTCGCGTACATCGATAGCCAGTCGGGCGACGAGATCCGCCGCACGCGCGGCACGCTGACCGAGCCCGGCACCGACAGCCCGTACCGCACCCGCAGCGTCGAGGAGAACCTCGACCTCTTCCGGCGCATGCGCGCCGGCGAGTTCGCCGACGGCGTCCACGTGCTGCGCGCGAAGATCGACATGGCGTCGCCCAACATCAACATGCGCGACCCGGTGCTCTACCGGATAAGGCATGCGCACCACCATCGCACGGGCGATGCGTGGTGCATTTATCCGATGTATGACTTCGCGCATCCGCCCTCCGACGCGATCGAGCACATCACCCATTCCCTCTGCACGCTGGAATACGAGGACCACCGTCCGCTCTACGACTGGGCGATCGACAACACGCCGGTGCCGTCGAAGCCGCGGCAGATCGAGTTCGCACGGCTGAACCTCAGCTACACCGTCATGAGCAAGCGGCGGCTGCTCCAGCTGGTGCAGGACAAGCACGTCAGCGGCTGGGACGATCCCCGCATGCCCACGATCGTCGGCATGCGCCGCCGGGGGTATACGGCGGAAGCCATCCGGACGTTCTGCGAGCGGATCGGCGTCGCCAAGCGCGAGAACATCGTGGACGTCGCGCTGCTCGAACACGCCGTTCGCGAGGATCTCAACACGCGCGCGAACCGCGTGATGGGCGTGCTGCGGCCGCTGAAGGTCGTCATCGAGAACTATCCCGACGGACGGACCGAAGACGTGGACGTCGTCAACAATCCGGAAGACGAGGGTGCCGGTACGCGGAAGGTGCCGTTCTCGCGCGTGCTCTACATCGAGCACGACGACTTCCGCGAGGATCCGCCGAAGAAGTTCTTCCGGCTGGCGCCGGGCCGCGAAGTGCGTCTGCGTTGCGCGTACTTCATCACCTGCACCGGCGTGGTGAAGAACGACGCCGGCGAGATCGTCGAGCTCCGCGCCACGTACGATCCCGCGACGCGCGGCGGCGACGCGCCCGACGGCCGGAAGGTGAAGGCGACCCTCCACTGGGTGTCGGCCGCGCACGCGGTCAGCGCGGAGGTGCGGCTCTACGATCGGCTGTTCAACGTCGAGGAACCCGGCAAGGCGGCGGAAGACTACCTGTCGGAGCTGAACGCGGCGTCGCTCGAGGTCGTCGCCGACGCGAAGGTCGAGCCGTCAGCCGCGCAGGCCCCGGCCGGCACGCGCTTCCAGTTCGAGCGCATCGGCTATTTTGCGGTCGACAAGGACAGCGCCCCGGGCCGTCCCGTGTTCAACCGGACCGTCACGCTCAAGGACAGCTGGGCGAAGATCGAACAGAAGCAGTAGCAGCAGCTGCGAGCCGCGCCACGGCGTCAGGCGCCGGCGCGAAGATCACGACGAACACAAAGACCACGCCGTGGCGTTTCGCCGGTCCCCCTACCAGATCCGCGTGCGGTCTTCCGGCTTCAGGTAGAACTTCCCGCTCGTGATGTTGAACGCCGCGTACCAGTCGTCGTCGTTGCGGAGCGGGCCGATGACGCGGAAGCGGGCGGGTGAGTGCGGGTCGGACGTCATCTGGTTGCGCTGCGCATCCTCGCGCTGCTTCGCGCGCCACGCCTGACCGAACGCGAGATAGAAGCGCTGGTCACCGGAGAAGCCGTCGATCGCCGGCGCGGGAGTCCCCTTGAGCGACGCGCGGTAGGCGTCGTGGGCGATCAGCACGCCGGCGAAATCCGCGATGTTTTCCCCCATCGTCAGTTCGCCGTTGATGTGCATGCCGGCCACGGGCTCGTAGCCGTCGTACTGGGCGCCGAAGCGCTTCGCCTGCGCGTTGAAGCGATCGGCGTCCGCTTTCGTCCACCAGTCGCGGACGGCGCCGGTCGCGTCGATCTTCCGGCCCTGATCGTCGAAGCCATGGCTGATTTCGTGGCCGATGATCGCCCCGATGGCGCCGTAATTCACCGCCGGGTCCGCCTTCGGATCGAAGAACGGCGCCTGCAGGATCCCGGCCGGGAAGACGATCTTGTTCTCGAGGCCGCCGTTGTAGGCATTGACCGTCTGCGGCGTCATCCCCCATTTCTTGCGATCGACGGGCTTGCCGAGATCCGACAGCTGGTACTCCCACTCGAAGCGGTTCGATCGCTGGACGTTGCCGTAGAGATCGGCAGGGTCGATCTTCAGCGTCGAATAGTCGCGCCACATGTCCGGGTAGCCGACCATCACGTCCATCTTCGACAGCTTCTCGAGCGCCGCGGTCTTCGTCTCCGGGCTCATCCAGTCGCTGCGCTGGATACGCGCCGCCATCGCCGTCTTCAGGTTGGCGACGAGGTCGTTCATCATCGCTTTCGACGAAGGCGGAAAGTACGTGTCGACGTAGGTGTGGCCGAGAAGCTCGCCGAGCGTGGTGTCGATGAGCGTCGCGCCGCGCTTCCACCGCGGACGAAGCTCGGTCACGCCACTCAGCGTCTTCGTGAAAGTAAAGCGGCTGTCGACGAAGCGCTTCGACAGGTACGGCGAGGCCTGATCGGCGACGTGAAAGGCTTGCCAGAGCTTCAGCGTTGCGAGCGGCGTGCGATCGTAGAGCGCGGCGATGTCTCTGATCGCGGTCTTCTCGCCGACGATCGCGTGGTCGCGCTTCGCGATGGCGGATCCGGTGAGATAGACGCCCCAGTTGAGGCCGGGGGCGAACGTCTGCAGCTCGGCAACGCTCATCGGATTATTGAGCTTGTCGATGTCGCGGCGATCGGCCGCGGGCCAGCTGATTTTCGCGACGGCCGTCTCGAAGGCGATCACGGCGCCGGCGTGCTTCACGGGGTCCGGGTCGGCGATCATGCGCAGCGTGCGCTCGACATAGGCGCGATACGCGTCGAGCTGCGGTTTGAACGTCGGCGTCAGGTAGTAGTCGCGATCCGGCAGCCCGATGCCCGCCTGGCCGAGAAACAGCGTGTTCACGTCGGGCCTGGCGGGATCGGGCCCCACGCCCGTGGCAAACAGCGTGAAGCCGAACGCGCCGTTGGTCTCGCCCATGAAGCGCGCAAACGCGTCCTTGTCGGCCAGCGCGGCGACGCGCTTCAGATCCGCCTGCAGCGGCTTGTCGTCGCGCGTCTCGACATCCGCCTCGTTCATGAAGCTGCGATACATCCCGCCCAGCTGGCTGGTCGGCGGCGCCTGTTCGATGATGGCGCGGATCTGCGCCTGCGACCGGTTGAAGACGTCGAAGCCGACGCCCGTCGACGGCTGGTCGGCGGGAATCTCTGTCCGGTGTTTCCAGCCGCCGTTCACGAACAGATCGAAGTCATCGCCTGGCTTCGCCGTCTTGTCCATCGCCGCAAGATCGACGCCCCAGGCTCCGTAGCGGACCGTCGTCGCCGTCTGTCCCGCGGCGTGCAGCGAAGCGGCGGAGAGCGTAGCGACGGCAAACACTCGTGCGACCGGTGAGGAATATGGCATGCCCCCATCATAGGTGCACGGCGGGCCGGCGCAACTATGCTGGGACGAGCGGTGACATGGGGTCGCCGTTACCCCGATCAGGCATGACGTCGAGCGGCCGCAGCACCAGCCCCGGCAGAACCGACGAATGGATCTGCTCGAGCGGACCGAATGCCGTGGCCGTCGCCACACCGCCGGCGAAGCGCACCACGTCGACGCGCGAGCCGAGCAGGTGTACGAGCCAGCATTCACGCACCCCATACCTCGCGAACCACTCCAGCCGCTCCTCGACGGTGCCGATCCTCGGCCGCGGCGACATCACCTCCACGCCGAGATCCGGCGCACCCCAGATACGGTCGGTGACCCGATCGGCGTGCTCCGCGAGGACGACGCTGAGATCGGGCTGGACGACGAGATCGTGCTCGGCGTCCAGCACGACGTCGATGGGTGAGAGCCACACCTCGCCGGCGCGCGTGTCGCGGAGGTGCTGCCATAACCGGATGTACAGCTCGCCGACGACGCGCTGATGCGCGGGAGTGGGCGCGGCCGCTTCTCGTACGTAGCCCCAGACGAGTTCCTGAGGGAGCAGCGTCTCCGGGGTTCGCAGGTAGGTGTACGTGTCTGTGCGAGCAGCTGGAGCAGGCATAGGACGACGATGGCATCGTCTGTCGGCAGCCGTCAAGCGAGAACCGGCGCTTCGTCGAACGGACTAGAACGTGACGCGTGCGCCCGCGCCGTACCGCAGCACCAGCCGGCCGGTATTTGCCTGCGCGGTGATGAGGTCGATCGACGTGACCGGGTAATTTCGCTGCCCGAAGTCGAACATCATCCGGAACGTCGGAAGCAGCTCGACGTGGCGCGCGATCGTCACGGGCGCGTCCACACCGCCGACGGCCGCGAGGCCGTTGTCCGAGCGCGCATCGTCAAAGTAGGGCTGCCCGGCCATCGTCGCGTGGCGATCGACGCGCCCGTGCTTGTACGCCAGGCCGAACACAGGCTCGATGACGCCTGCGCGCGTCCGCACCTGGAACCCCCAGAACGTGTCGCGCCTCGACACCACCACATCGGCGGTCGCCGACGGACTGGGACGATAGGAGTATTGCCACGAGAACGTGCGCCCGAACGACGGTTCGACCTCGATGGCGATCCGCGAGGACACCCATCCGCCGAAGATCACGCTGCCATTCCAGGTCGTGCCGCCCAGCCGGTCCGTGTCGGACCGGGTCTGCGTCAACGCGGTGAGGGTGCCGCCGGCGTACAACGGCGAACCGGACTGCGCGGCGGCGAGCGCCGGCCATGCGATGAAGGCGAGAGCCAGAGCTGCGCAACCTCGGATGGCCATCGTGTCCTTGCCTCAATCGAAGGCGCCGATCGAAATCTGCGACACGAGTTCGTCGAGTGATTGAACCCTCGCGCAGTCCGCGTCCGGCCTGAGGTTCGCCTCGTCGAGCAGCACGCCGCGCAGTCCGGCGTTCCGCGCGCCCACCACGTCCACGTAGTACAGGTCCCCGACGTGGATCGTCGTCGCTTTGTCCGCCCCGCTGCGCGCGAGCGCGATCTCGAAGAACCGCGGGTCGGGTTTCTCCACGCCTTCGTCCGCCGAGTCGAGGACGTGGTCGAACCTCGCCGTCAGTCGGAGGCGGTCCATGTGCGCGCGCAGCGTGCCGTTGGCGTTCGAGACGACGACGAGCCGGAGGCCGCGCGCGCGCAGCGCCTCGAGCGTCGGCACGACGTCGGGCGGGACGTATTCCCAGAGATTGCTGGCGGTGTGATACGTATGCAGCTCGGCGAGCGCGGCTGCGGTCGCGTCGGACCGGGGCGTGCCGGCGTGCGCCAGCACGAGATCGAAGAACAGCCACCCGCGCGTCGCGTCGGTCGTGCCGCCGATGACGCCCATGTCGTCGAGCTCGCGGCGCGCCGGCGGATCCGCGAGCATCAGCGCTTCCGGCGACACCGGGACCCCGTGCTTCGCGAGAGCCTCCGAGACGCGCCACCAGTTGGGATAGAGCAGGACGCCGCCCGCGTCCAGAAACACGGTCTGAAGCGCCATTATTGGTCGAGGGGCTTCACCCCTCGAACTCCCCGACACGCTCTCTCGCTGCGCTCGCTCGCGTCGTGCAACGGAGCAGTGTTCAGGGTCCGGAAGGTTGTCTTGGATTCGTTGGCCATCATTCAGTGAGAGCGACCAGCGGATCGATGCGCGCCGCGCGCCGCGCGGGAACCGCGCACGCCAGGAAGGCTACCACGCCGAGCACGGCCGTCACCAGCGCGAGCACGGCGGGATCCATCGGCTGCACGTCGTATAACTGCGTCGCCATCGCGGTGCGGATCGCGAACGCGCCGGCAAGGCCGATGGCGACCCCGACTGCAAGCAGCGCGAGCCCTTCCGACACGATGAGGCTGAAGATGCGGCGGCCGTCGCTGCCCAGCGCGAGCCGGATGCCGATCTCCTTGCGCCGCTGCGCAACCTGGTACGCGAGCACGCCGTAGATGCCGACCGCGGCGAGGAACAGCGCGATGCCGCCGAAGAGCGACGCGAGCAGCATGGGCGTGCGGCGGCTGACGAGCGAGTCTTCGACGCGCTGACCCATCGGCTTCACGTTGAAGAACGGCAGCTCCGGATCGATCTGGCGGACCAGCTGCCGGACGCTGCCGGTCATCAGCGTGGGATCGCCAGCCGTGCGCGTCGCGAGCGTCATGCCGCGCCCCGTTTGCTGCGCGAACGCGTAGTAGTACGCGCCGACCGGCTCTTTCTCCGTGAGCCCGGTCAGGCGGATGTTCCCGACCACACCGACGACCGTGTAGTACGTCGTCTTCGGTCCCGGACCCTTCGTGAGGTCGTCGGGCGCGTCGGGCTTCCACATGCGGCGGCCGACCGGATCCTGATCCTTCCAGAAGCGCTTCGCGAGACGCTCGTCGACGATGATCACCTTGCTCGCGTGCTCGTCGTCGGACGCCGTGAAATAGCGTCCGCGCTTCAGCGGGATGCCCATCGCCTCGAAGTACCCGGGCGAAACGGACGACTGGAACGGCGAGATGACCGATTCGCCCTTGGCCATCACGTAGCCTTCGGCGAGGATCACGCTGTCGCTCGTGTCCCCCGAGAGCGGCAGCGTGCTCGTGATGCCCGCCGCCTGGACGCCCGGCAGCGCGCGCACGCCGTCGGTCAGGCGGTTCCAGAAGGTGCGCACGCCCTCGTCCCCTTTGTAGCGGCTGGCGGGCGGATTGACGGTGCCGGTCAGCACGTGTGCCGACTCGAAGCCGGGGTTCACCGCGAGCACGTGCTGGAAGCTCGCGAGCAGCAGGCCGGCGCCGGCGAGCAGCATCAGCGCGAACGCGACCTGCACGGCGACGAGCGCGCGGCGCACCAGCCGTGCGCCGTGTCCCGCAGTGCCGGATCGTCCCTCTTCGCGGAACGTCTGGCTCAGGTTCATCCGCCGCAGGCCGACGATCGGAATCAGCGCGATCAGCACGGTGAGGCCGAGCGCCAACGCCAGCGTGAAGGCGACGACGGTGCCGTCGATCGCGACGGCCGTACCCTGGGGCGTCGTCTCGAGTGTGAGGACGGAGAGGCCCTTGACGGCCGCGGCGCCGAGTCCGAGTCCGAGCACACCGCCGCAGAGCGCGAGGACGAGCGTCTCGGTCAGCAGCTGGCGCGCGATGCGCGTGAGACCGGCGCCGAGCGCGTGCCGCGTCGCCAGTTCCTTCATGCGCGCGCTCGATCGCACCAGCATCAGGTTGGTCACGTTGACCGCGCCGACGAGCAGCACGAACACGACGCCGCCCCAGAGCAGGAAGAGCGTGCTCCGCACCTCGCGCACGAGGAACGGCTGCAGCGGCACGACCACGGTGTGGAAGCGGGCGTCGATGAGGAGCTGCTTCAACTGCGGAAAGCGATCGAGGTTGCGCGCGTTCAGCGCGTCGATCTGCTGGCGTGCCTGCTCGATCGTGGCGCCGGGCTTCAGCCGGGCGATGTAGGACCAGTTGTTGCTGTGCCTCGAGTCGTCCGATTTTTCCTCGGGCGAGAACGCGAGCGGCGTCCAGAGCTGCACGTCGGGGTTGAGGAACGAAAAGCCGCTCGGCAGCACGCCGACGACGGTGAACGGATTCCCGTTCAGCCGCAGCGTGCTCCCGATCGCGCTGTCCTGGCCGCCGAACCAGCGCTGCCACGAGGCGTAGGTGAGGATGACCTTCTGCGTCTTGCCGATCTCGCCGTCTTCCTGCTCGTTGAAGAGCCGGCCGCGGACCGGCTGCACCTGCAATAGCCGGAGCAGCGACGGCGTGGCAGTCATCGAAAGGAGCCGCTGCGCCTCGCCGCCGTTGCCGCTGAGCGTCACCCCGCGGGTGTTGTAGAGCGCCTGTTCCTGAAACACGTCGGTTTCGCGCAGCCGGTCGAAGTAATCGGGGACGCCGGTCGATCCCCGCCCTTCGGCGAGGCCCGCGCCCGGATACTCGTTCGACATGTGGACGAGTTGCTCCGCATGGGGCACGGGCAGCGGCTGCAGCAGGACGGAATTGACGACCGCGAAGATCGCGGCGTTGGCGCCGATGCAGACCGCCAGGGTGACGATGGCGGTGATGGCGAATCCCCGGTCTTTCCAGAGCAGGCGTGCCGCAAAGCGCAGGTCGGAGAGCATGCCCACCTTAGACGTCAGCCGCCTGGCACCCGTTCAGCGCTGTGGGCCTGTCGTACTCGCTCCGCTCGCTCAAGGCAGGCGAGTCGAAGGGATGCCGATATTGGCGATGGTGTCCCCCTTCACGAGCGACGGCACGGCCCGGATGAAGAGGACGACGCCGCTCTCAGGGGCCCGCGCCTCGAGGATCGTCCGGCCGAGGTAATCGGTGACGTAGCCGACGCGCGCGCCTTTCTGCACGTAACCGCCGCGCTTCGCGAGCGGGTAGAAGATCCCGGTGGCCTCGCTGGCGATCGTGGCCACGCGCTCGATCCAGACGGGCGCGTCGACCATCTTCGGCGCGCCGTCGAGCATCTTCAGGTAGCGCATCACCGACAGGCAGCCGTCCACCAGCGCCTGCACGTCGTCGGTGTCGACCGTGCCGGCGTGGCCGGCCTCGGCGGTGATCGAGGCCTTTCCGCGCGTGGACGCGGTGTTCTCGAGGTAGCGCGACGCGGCGGGATCCTTCGGCCTGTCGGCCGAGATGATGATCGTGTCGAGGCCGAACGCGAGCACCATCTCGCGCGCGATCGCGTCCTGCTTGTCGTTGCCCGTCTTCGTCCAGTACGAGTACGGCCTGAGACTCTCGTCGAGGTCCCCGCCGTGGAGATCGATGAGGTGATCGCTCTTCTCGACGACCTCGCGGGTGATCGCGAGCGACGCCCGCTCGGTCTGCGTGCCGTCGGCCCTGCCCGGATAGAAACGGTTCATGCTCTTGCCGTCCACCGGGTTCACGTGGGCGACCTTCTGCTCGAACGAGGGGATGTTGACGAGCGGCACGAGGATGACGGTGCCGCTCACGGCCTTCGCGTCGAGCTGCTGGATCAGCCGCTCGACGGCGATGATCGACGCGTACTCGGTGCCGTGCGCGCCTGAGACGACGGCGAGCACCGGTCCCGGCCGTGCGCCGTTGACGACGGCGACCGGGATCGACAGGGCGGCGTCGGACCCCGCGGGCACCTCGATCGCGCCCCGGGCGATCTGTCCCCGCGGCGCGGAGGCGGTCCCGACCTGAACGTTCTGGGCGACGACGGCGGCGAGCAGCAGCGTCAGCATTCGGGATTTCTACCACGAGTGACCGAGACGAGCCGTCGGCTCGTCTCGGTCGCTCGAAGCTGTTCCTGTTGACGTACCACAGGAGAATGCATATGCTCCTGTTGGCGATCAACATGAGCATCACGGTCCGGGAAGCGTGGCGGCGGCTCCTCGGCGCCGCGGGCGTCAGCCGGCGCGGCGATCGCGACCTGGCGCGCGAGCTCGACTGCCATCGCGCGATGCTCGAGGACCAGTACCGGGCGCGCGGGCTCGACCCGGCGTCCGCCCGCCGCGCCGCGCGGCTCGCGCTGGGCGGCGAGGCCCAGATCGCCGAGGCCTGGCGCGATCA
>Ga0066903_100000139_pt1 | contig 35812 bp, 37 predicted proteins | sample PanSoiMetaGPlot1_FD_67491 | JGI IMG/M metagenome (GOLD analysis project Ga0066903, IMG submission 67491) | Tropical forest soil microbial communities from Panama analyzed to predict greenhouse gas emissions - Panama Soil - Plot 1 (version 2) | ecosystem: Environmental > Terrestrial > Soil >... | reverse complement strand
ACCGACGGCCACATCAAGCTGATCGACGACGCGCAGAAGAAGAAAGACACAGAATTACTGGGTAAGTAGCTGTTGTCTATCGAAGTTCATCGAACGTCTTGATAGCAGGGTCCCAGTCGATGGGACTCCGATTGCCCGGCCGATCGCACTGCACCGCCTGACATCCCGCCGCCGCAGCCGCTTCGAGCTCGCGGCGGGCATCGGACGCGAACAACACCTCCCCCTCCCCCACAGTCAGCGCACGTGCGATAGCGCGGTAGCTGTCGGCCTCGGTCTTCGGGCCCGTGCGAGTGTCGAAGTACTGGCTGAGGAAGCGCCTCAGATCCCCTGCGGCTGTATGGCCGAACAGCAGCTGCTGCGCGAGGATGCTGCCCGACGAGTAGATCGCTACGAGGACGCCGGCTGTCGTCCAGCGCTCGAGCGCCGGCGCGACATCGGGAAACACCTCACCGCGCAGACGGCCTTCCTCGTAGCCGATGCGCCAGATCTCTCCTTGCAGCAGCTTCAAGCCGAACGACTTGCGATCGCGATCCATGAGCCACTCGACATACGGCCTCGCAGAAGCCGGGCCGTCACTGGTCCACTCAGGCATCGCCAGGTTCGACAGACGATCGCGCTGCCATTCCTCCCTTAGCGCTGCGAGCGCGTCAGCGGTGGCACCGGCGCGGCCGTTGGTGTTCAGGTGCTCCGCAAGGTGGGCACGCACGTACGGAAACAGCACGTCGTAGACGAACGACAGCGGCGTGGTGGTGCCCTCGATATCGAGCACGATCGCGCGGATGCCGCGCTCTGACAGACTGACCCTCACGCCGCCGGAGGCGTTGGGATGTACGCGGGTCCGAAGCAGAGCGGCTGGAAGCCACGGTCGACACCGCTCTGCGTGTAGTGCGGGGTCCAGCCGGAGACGTCCTGAAAGAGGCGAATCGCCCGGATACGCCGGTCGCCGCACAGGTCGAACCAGTGATGTGTGCCTCTGGGGACGCGGATCAGATCGCCGGGCTCGACTTCGACGGCGAACACGGGACCACCAGCCGGATGAATGTGAAACAGGCCTCGGCCCTCCACGATCATCCGGACTTCGTCCTCGTCGTGCCAGTGTTCGGAGTTGAACCGCGCGAGCATCGCATCGAGGCCCGGCGTCTCGGGCTTCACGTCGATCACGTCGGCGGTCACGTACCCGCCCTTGGCCTTCAGTTCGGCAATCTTGTCGTCGTATGCGCTCAGGATCGCCTCGGACGGGGCGCCCGCCTCCAGACTGCGACCCGGCACCCAGCGCTCGAACTCGATCCCTGCGTCGGCCAGAAAGGCGGTCATCTCGTCGATGTCGCGGATGGTGCGATTCTCTTCGGGCACTCTCACGATCGCCATGACGGTCCTCCTGGTGCACGAGCGGCGCGGGCCTCGGTGCGCCCGACGGTTTCGAACAGGAACTCGAGAATCTCGATATGGCGTTCGGCGTCCTCCAGCGTCCGGCCCCACGTATACAGGCCGTGCCGGCGCAGCAAGACGGCATGCGCGTCCGGAAAGCGCTCGAGCGCATGGGTCATCGAGCTGGCGAGGCGCGCCATGTTCTGATCGTTCTCGACAATCGGCACGATCTCGCGATGCTCGTGCGAGGCGACGCCTTCGAGCCCCTTGAGCATCTCGTAGCCTTCGATCTCGAGGCGGTCGCGTCCGTTATCTGAGAGCATCGTGCTCCAAACGGAATGGGTGTGCAAGACCGCCCCCGCCTGCCTCTGCCGCACGATGGCCAGATGCAGCAGCGTTTCAGCTGACGGCTTGCCTGCAGCCGGTCCCACGACCGTACCGCGTTCGTCGCACTCGAGAATATCCTGGGCGCTCAGCGTGCCCTTCGGCACGGAGCTCGCCGTGATGGCCAGCCGCAGCGGCTCGCGCGATACCACGGTGCTGAAGTTACCGCTCGTGCCCAGCACCCATCCGCGGCCGTAGAATCGCCGACCTATTGCGGCCAGCCGTTCGGCCGCGGCGACAGGCTCTTCCATCAGGCATCGCCGAACGTGACGCCCAGTGCGCGCGCGGCCTGCACGAGGTCGAAATCAGGCGGCACGGTCTTGGTGCGGCCGACGACATCCTCGAGACGCCGCGCGACGATGTCGGGGGGATCGAAAGCCACCATCGTACCGAATTGTCCCGCGCACACGAGCTCGACGGCCTTGGCCCCGAACCTGGTGGCGAGCACGCGATCGAAACTCGTGGGCGCTCCGCCCCGCTGCAGGTGTCCAAGCACGACGGATCGGGTTTCCTTGCCGGTCAGATCCGCGAGCGCGGCGCAGACGTTGGCGCCTATCCCGCCCAGGCGCTCGGGCGTCCGGCCGTGCGCCTCCTCAAGCAGCGTCGTCACACCGCCCCTGGGAAAGGCGCCTTCGGCAACGACCACGATGCTGAACTTGGCCCCGAATCGATCGCGATGGCGCAACCGATCGGCGACGAGCTTCAAATCAAAGGGAATCTCGGGAATGAGAATCGCGTCGGCGCCGCCCGCCACGCCGGCGTACAGCGCGATCCAGCCCGCGTAGCGCCCCATCACTTCAACCACGAGGACGCGATGATGCGCCTCGGCGGTGGTGTGCAGCCGGTCGATCGCGTCGGTCGCAAACGACACCGCCGTGTCGAATCCGAAACAGTTGGTCGTGCCGACGATGTCGTTGTCGATGGTCTTCGGCACGCCGACGATGGGCACGCCGCGATCGTTGAACTGCTTGCCGATCGCCAGCGTGCCATCGCCGCCGATGACAATGAGCGCGCCCAGGCGCATCTTGTGGAACATCTCGATGACGCGATCGGCGTACACATGCTTGCCCTCGGACGTCTCGATCGGGCTGTCGAAGGGATTGCCCGTGTTCTTCGTGCCCAGGATGGTGCCGCCGAGGCGCAGGATGCCGGTGACGTCGCGGGGCGTGAGCGTGCGCGAGCGATCGTGCTCCAGGAGGCCGTCGAAGCTGTCTTCGAGACCGATGCACTCGATACTGCTCGTGGCGCAGGACTTCACGACGGCCCGGATGACCGCATTGAGACCGGGCGCGTCGCCGCCGCCGGTCAGAACGCCGACTCGCGTAGGTGATGGCATGCGGACCGAATATAGCAAAGAGATGCGACGTTCCGTGTCGCACGCGTGACGGGGCACAAAAATGGCGTGCGGGAAGCCCTCGTGTACGATCGAGAGCAAAGGGCTGGTGGACGCGGCCGGGATCGAACCGGCGACCTCCTGATTGCGAACCAGGCGTTCTCCCAGCTGAACTACGCGCCCAGGGAACCCTCAGTCTAGCACGCCGACTGTCACCCCCGCACGTAGACAGCCTTCCGGTTCAGGAAGAACTGCAGGCCCGTCTCGCTGTTCTCCGGCAGCCCCGCGCCTGACTGTTTCACGCCGCCAAAGGGCATCGACGGCTCCTTGTAGCCGGTGTGCACGTTGACGTGCGCGAGTCCGGCCTCGATGCCATTGATGTAACGGGTCGCCGTCTGCAGGTCTCGCGTGAAGAGGGCCGACGAGAGACCGTAAATGGAGTCGTTGGCCAACTCGATCGCCTCGTCCACCGCGCCGAACTCGCGCACGGCCAGGACCGGACCGAAAATCTCGTCCTGAAAGAGCGCGCTCTTCGGATCCACATCGACGAACACGGTGGGCGCCACGAAATACCCGGTCGTCGGCAGGCGCGAGTCGTCGCCTGCAACCATGCGCGCCCCTTCGGCGCGCGCGCGCCCTATAGCGGCGCAGATGTCGTGATGCTGCTGCGCCCCGGCGACCGGTCCCATGTCCGTCGACTCCTGCAGGCCGTCACCGACCACCATCGCCCGGCAGCGCGAAGTCAGCCGCTCGAGAAAGTCGCGTGCGACCCCTCGCTGGACGAGCACGCGGCTCGTCGACGTACACCACTGGCCGGCGTTGGAGAATCCGGCGACGATGGCCGCGTCGACCGCGGACGGCACATCGGCATCATCGAGCACGATGAGCGCGTTCTTGCCACCCAGCTCGAGCTGCGTTCGTGTGAGGGTGGCCGCCGCCTGCGCCTGAATCCGCTTGCCCACCTCCGTCGATCCGGTAAACGAGATGGCGCGCACGCGGGGATCTTCGACGAGCGCGCTGCCAATCGACGACCCGGCGCCGGTCACGCAGTTGAACACACCGGCCGGCAGGCCGGCCTGCGCGAACAGGCCGGCCATGAACACGCCGGACCATGGCGTGAACGAGGCGGGCTTGAAAACCACGGTATTGCCGGTGAGCAGCGCGGGAAGCGCCTTCCGGCACATGACGTTCATCGGAAAATTCCAGGGGCTGATGATGCCGACGACGCCCACCGGTTCGTACTGGACCCATGTCGTGATGTCGCGGAACGCGCCCGGCCCCGTGTGGCCGTGCAGCGCGGCCACCTGGTTCAGGTGATACCGCCCTTCGACGAGCGCCGAGTCGACCTCTGCACGCGACTCGCGAATCGTCTTGCCGTTTTCGAGCGTCACGATGCGCGCAAGTTCCTCGCGCGAGGCCGCCAGCAGACGCAGGAACGCGGCGATGGCCTCCTGTCTCTCCGGAATCGGGGTGCGATGCCACGATCGGAACGCCTCCACCGCTGCGGACAGCGCATCGTCGATGTCGCCGGCGGTCGATGCCTGGAAAGTGCCGACACTGGTGCCTCTGAACGCGGGATTCTCGTCCGCGAACGTCGCGCCGCCCGCTGAGGGCCTCCACTCCCCGCCTATGAAATTGCCGAAGTCAGCCATGCGTCCCTTCGTCTTTCCTTGCAGATGCGCGCAGGATGATACCGTCCTCCGCCCGGCACGTCAGACCAGCTTTTCGTCAGTCGCTTACAGTTTCGAAATGTCACACGGGTGACGGCCCGCATTTTCTGATACTTGCGGCGGGCAGGGCGCTTGCTGCCTGAGGCCGGGATGCTCCACCTGACGGGCGCGGGTGGAACCCGCGCTCTCGGAACACGCCCTTGGGATATGTAGGAGGATTGAAATGATTCGTTGGGCAGCCCTGATCGTGATGTTCGTCGTCGCCCTGAGCTACATCAAGGTTCGGCGCAACCGCAAAACGTCGATGTCCCAGTAGTCACCTCACTGGTGCATCCGCGGCGTGCGTCCAGCGCGGCCGCGGTGCACCACTTCTGCCTCACCCTTTCGCTCCACGTCCGGCGACTTCGATAGACTACTCGGGTGAGATTCAAGCGGCCCCTCGTCGCGGCAGCTGTGGCGCTGGCGCTCGCCGCATCCATGGCGAGCGCCCAACGGCTCCGGCGGCCGCGTCAAGGCGGCGGGCTCTTCGGCAACTCTTATGCGATACGCTGGGCGACCGCCGACGACTTTGACGGCGCATCGTTTCTGTTCTGCCGCGTCATCTTTCGCACTTCCCCGTACGGGGATGGCAACGGCTGGGAAGTCGATTACCCTCGTGCGGACATCAACCTCACGTTCCGCCTGTCTGAGCTGACGACGACGTCGGTCAGCCGCGACGGGGAAAGTTTCAACCACGTCGTAGTGCGGCTCACCGATCCGCTGCTCTTTCATTGCCCGTTCATCATGATGACTGAGCCCGGCGGCGCGTACTTCGACGATGACGAGGCCAAGCAGCTGCGCGAGTACCTGCTGAAGGGCGGGTTCCTGTGGGCCGACGACTTCTGGGGCGAGCATGCGTTTCAGTGGTGGGCTGACGAAATTGGCAAGGCGTTGCCTCCGCACCAGTTTCCCATCACCGATTTGATGCTCGACGATCCCATCTTTCACGTGTTGTACGACGTCAAACGCGTCATCCAGATCCCCTCGCTGAATTTCTGGGCCGGACCCGGTTCGTCGACGTCCGAACGCGGCCGCGAAAGCGCCATCCCGCATGCCCGCGCCATCCGCGACGAACGTGGCCGCATCATGGTCGTGATGACCCACAACACCGACTTCGGCGATGCGTTCGAGCGCGAGGGGGACAATCACGAGTACTTCCTGCAATTTGCCCCAGAAGGCTACGCGTTCGGTGTCAACACGATCGTGTGGGCGCTGACCCACTGATTCGTTCAGCGCCCAGCCGCTTCTTACACTTCTGCATGTGCGCGAACGTTCGTGTGCCGATGCGAACAAGCCGGCAGGCCAGCCGTATTGCCCGAAAGTCCGCCGGGCGTCGCGGAACCGCAAAGTTTGACGCGCGATCTCCCATAACAAGTGGGGCTCGAAGCCCGCGGCATCTCTCTTGCCTAGGGTGACCAACCAAAGGCTGTACGGAGACACCGCGATGTGGAATTGGTTCAACTGCTACTTTTCGGGGCGCCACGAATTCGGTGTCTGGTGCGAACCGGGCAGCATCTTCCTCCGCTGTGTCCACTGCGGACGCCGATCGTCCGGATGGGCGATCGAGCATCAGGCGCGTGAGGCGCAGCCCCCCGTGGTGACGCGCACGCCCCCCGCCCCCGCACCGACGGTGCCCCCGCTCGGCGCGCTGGGTCGCGTGGTGCCGTTCGGACGCGCCGCGCTCCGCTAAGTTGACACCCTGCGCGACGCGCATGGAGAATACGTGCGCGTGCCGGTTCAACGCATCACCAAGGAAGATCTCAAGCTGAAGCTGGATGGGGGCGGCGGCCCCGTGCTCGTCGACGCCCGGCTCAAATATCCCTACGAACACAGCACCGTTCGCCTGCCGGGCGCGGTCCGGTACCCGCCCGACGGGCCGGTTCCCGAGCTGCCGCGCGACCGCGATATCGTCGTCTACGATTCCGATCCGAACGAGCTCGCCAGTTCCCGCGTGGCCGCGGAGCTCATTCGGCGAGGCTATCGGGCCGTCACGCTCAAGGGCGGCATCAGCGAATGGCTCGAGGCCAAGCTGCCGACGGAAACGAAAGAGGCGCCTCGACAGGCTCCGCCTGAACCCGGTGCCCTGAAAGGCTGACCGGCCGATTCTTGGTCGACTCGCCCGCTCCCCTTCACCAGACCCTCGACGATCTCGCCTTCCTGGCCGACATCCGAGGCGACGACGCCGAGGCCGCGATGTTGCGGCGCGGCGCCATTCTGGTTCGCGCCCAGCAGATTGCGTCAGATGGCGACCTGGGTCCCCTGCTCGAGTCAGCGGACGCGCTGATCGACGATCAGATACTTCGCGACCGGCTGCGGCACATGTACGAGGCTGGCGGCTGGGTGCTTCTCGAGTCGTGCATCGCAGATCTCCCGGCCGACCTGCGGTGGCTGTTCGAGTCGGGCGCGGTGACCATTGCGCAAGTCGCGACGCTCCATACCGGGATCGGCGCGCTCACGGCCGGCGACATCATCCGCGCCATTGACGACCATGCCCTCGAAGGCGTCGCCGGGCTGGACGAGGCCGCCATCGCAGCCATCGCGGATGTACTGCCGACGCTGCGGCGCACCATTCCACGCATCCCGCTGGGGCGCGCCGTCCTGCTCGTCGATCCCCTTCTGACCGCACTGCGCGAGTCGAGGGGGACGGCCTGGGTGTCGCCGTCCGGATCGCTGCGACGCGGCGACGACACGGTCGGCGACCTCGAAATCATCGCGGCCGCGGCGGACCCGGGCCCGGCCGTCGAGGCGCTGATCCGGCTGCCGGACGTCGCGCGCGTCCTGCATCGGCGCGAGCGCAGCCTCGTGCTGCTGCTCGATCGCGTGCAGGTCGTGGTGCGGTTTCCCGACCCCGACTCCGCTGGCACGCTCCTGTTCCGAACGACCGGTGCGGCCGCGCACGTGCGCCGGATTGCGGCGCTGGCGGCCGAGCGCCAGATGGATCCGTTCGCGCCGGCGTCGCAGGAAGAGGCCATCTACGAGCGCGCGGGCGTGCCCATCGTGCCCGTGGAAATCCGCGACGGCGACGAAGAGATTGCGGCAGCGCGCGAGGGACGGCTCCCGGCGCTGGTGTCGAGCACGGACATCCGCGGCGATCTGCACATGCATTCGACGTTCAGCGATGGCCGCGACCCGGTCGAGACGATGGTCGCGGGCTGCCACGCGCTCGGCTACGAATACATGGCCATCACCGATCATTCGCAGCGATCGGCCGCCGCCCGCAACCTCACGCTCGACTCGGTCAAGCGCCAGGCTGACGAGATTGCGGACCTGCGCGAGAAGTATCCGCAGATGACGATCCTGCACGGCTGCGAGGTCGACATCATGCCGGACGGCCGGCTCGACTTCCCCGATCACGTGCTGGAGCGCTTCGACATCGTCCTCGCCTCACTGCACGACGGCGCCGGTCAACCGGCCGAGGCCCTGTACGGACGGTATGCGGAAGCCATGCGGCACCCGTTGGTGTCGGTGATCACGCACCCGACCAACCGGATGCTGCCCCACCGGCCCGGCTACCCCCTCGATTACGATCGCCTCTTCGAGCTCGCCGTCGAAACGGGCACAATGCTGGAAGTCGACGGAGCGCCGGCGCATCTCGATCTCAACGGGGCACTGGCGCGCCGCGCGGCGGCGGCAGGCGCGACGCTCGTGATCGACAGCGACTGCCATCGAGTGGAAATGCTCGGTCGTCAGATGCAGCTCGGCCTGACAACGGCCCGGCGGGGATGGATCGAGCCGCGCCACGTGCTCAACACCCGTCCGCTGGAGGAGGTTCGCGCGGCCATCGCACGCAAGCGGACATGAGCCGTAGCAAACTGGCCCCGGCGGCGCTGACAGCCGCGGCGGCGTTCGCACTCTATCGGGCGACGCTGCTGCCCGGCGTCGACTTCGGCGACACAGGATCGTTTCAGGCCACGGTCGGATCGATCGTGCTGACGCCGCGCGACGGCTATCCGCTGTACTTCGCCATCGGCAATGTCTTCCTGCGGCTGATCGGCGGCGACCCCGCGCACGTCCTCAACCTCGTTTCGGCCATCGAAGGAGCGATCGCGTGCGGGCTTGTGGTCCTCGTGGCCTCCGAGCTCTCCGGCACGCTCATCGGCGGCCTTGCCGCGGCCGTGCTGTTCGGCGGGTCCTACACCTTCTGGAGTCAGGCGACCATCGCGGAGGTGTACGCGCTGCACCTGGTGCTGGTCAACCTCACGCTGCTGCTGCTCCTCTGGTGGCAGACGTCGCCGTCGCCGGTCCGGCTGGCGTGGTTCTTCGCGATCTATGCGCTCGGGTTCGGGAACCACCTGTCGATGGTTCTACTCCTCCCGACGTACACCGTCTTTCTCCTGATCACGGCGCCGCGAAAACTCGGAGGCTGGCGGTGGCTCCTCCGCTCTCGCATCATCGCGATGGCGACCGGCTTCGCGCTGCTGGGCGCCCTGCAGTACACGTGGAACGTTCGCGGACTCTGGGCGGCGCCCCAGCCGCCCACAAGTCTCGGCGACGCCTTCTCGCGCTTTTGGTTCGACGTGACCAAGGCCGACTGGCGCGACACGATGGTCCTCAGCGTGCCGCGATCGATGCTGGGCGATCACCTTCGGATGTACATCTTCGATCTGCGCCAGCAGTTCGGCACGGGCGTGCCGATCGTCTCAGCGGCGGGCCTTGCGTGGCTCACGGCGTCCGACTGGCGGCGTGGGCTCCTGGTGGCGGGCACATACGTGGCCAACGTGCTCTTCGCCTATAGCTATAACGTCGGCGACAGCCACGTCTTTTATCTGCCGTCACATCTGATCGTTGCGCTGCTGGCCGCATGCGGAGCGGTCGCGTGCGTGCGGCTGCTTGCGCGGGCATGGCCCGATGGTGTCGGCGATCGCCCGCGCGCGCTGGTTTCCATCGCGTCGGCGGCGCTGCTGCTCTACGCGACCGTCCGAGTGTTCCGCGATTACCCGGCGCTCGATCGAAGCCAAGACGCGCGACCGAGCCGGGTCTTGTCGGCGTTGACCGACGGTCTCGACGATCGCTCGAGCGTGCTGGCCGTCGATCTCAACTGGCAGGTGGCGAACGGGCTGTCCTACTTCACCAAGGAGGTTCGTCCGCGCGTGGCGACGATCCGCGCCGCGGAGATGCTGCCGTACGCGCCGGCCTTGATCCACGACAACGCCGCCATCGGCCGTCAGATCGTCGCCACCGGACGGGCGCAGCGGCTTCTGCAGACGGCATACGGACCGTTGCTTTCTACACCGGCGGACGATCGTGTGGCGCCGCCGCGATGGGTCGACGTCGTCAGTACCATCCCCGCCGGCACCCGTTATGCGATGTGCATCCTGAAGCCGACACGCGAGAACGTGCTCGACAGCGACGACGTGGCTGCAGCCCTTCGCGCGCTGACAGGCGGCGCCGTGCGGACGCTGCCGGCCGGCGACTACACGGCGCTCTCGGGCCGCGTCGGCGAACCGCCGCTGCTCGCCGTGGGCTCGGACGATCCCTTCACGCGATCCCTGGCGATCGACGGCACACCCGTGGAGATCCGGATGGAATCGTGGCTCGCCGCCGACACGATCAGACGTATGGGCTTCGGCCATGTCATCGCCGGCCGGCGCCACACGTTGATCATCGAACGAGGTATGAGCCTCGCAGCCTTCGACGAGCGGGGCGCGGCGACGCACACGGTGTACGCCGCGGGCATTTTCGCGTTCGAACCTCGATACGTCGTGCGATTCGCGCGTGCTATCGTTGGGCCATGATGCGGCTCGCGCCGGTCCTGGTACTCGCCGCCGTCGCGGCGCTCACGATTCCGGCGCTCGAGGCCGCCGCTGGCGCTGACGCCACTCCGGCCGAGCTGGCCCAGGCTCTGCAGCGGAAGTACGAGTCGATCCGGGATTTCTCCACCGACTTCGTGCACGTGTACCAGGGCGGCGTCCTCAAGAAGCAAATCACCGAGCGCGGACGGCTGCTCGTGAAGAAACCGGGCAAGATGCGATGGGAGTACATGTCGCCGGAGGAGAAGCTGTTCGTCTCCGACGGCGTGAAGGTGTACTCGTACATCCCCCAGGACAAACAGGTGATCGTGAGCAGCGTGCCCCGCGACGACCAGGCGACCACGCCTGCCCTGTTTCTGGCCGGCAAGGGGAACATCGCCCGGGACTACACCCCCTCCTTCGGCCAGGTGCCGGCCGGCTTTCCGCCGGGCACCCGCGCCCTCAAACTTGTCCCCAAATCGAGGCTGACGGAATACGATTGGCTCCTGGTGGTCGTCGATCCGATGCTGGCCATCCGTCTGCTGACCACGGCCGACGCTCAGGGCGGGCAGTCAACGTTTTCCTTTGCGAATATGAAGGAAAATCTGGGAACCTCCGACAACGCATTCACGTTCACAATACCCCGTGGTGTCGATGTCGTTTCTGAAGGCTCACGGTAGAACGGCGCTCGTCCTGGCGGCGCTCCTCTGCTCGGGCTGCGCCGCGTCGACCGCGGTGCACCACGGCCGCGACGCCGAGCTCAGCCAGGACTTCGATCGCGCTGTCGTCGAATACAGCAAGGCGCTCCGCCTCGACCCTCACGATGGCGACGCGCGCGCGGGGCTGGAGCGCGCCAAGGTCAGGGCGTCCGAGCAGCATTTCGAGAAAGGCCGCCGCTTCGCCGCTGTTGGGAAATACGACCAGGCGCTCGTCGAGTACGAGATGGCCGCGGAGCTCAGTCCGGGCAGCGGGCGCATCGACGACGAGCTGCGCGACACGCGAAACAAGCTGCGTGCGAGAATCGCCGTCGCCCGCGAAGGCAAGACCGAGTTGCAGACGCTCATCGAGCGCACGCGCGATCTCCCGCCGCCCGGCCTCGACCTGCCGCCTGACGTGAAGATGCCGTCGTCGTTGATGTTCAGCGACGCGGGCAGCCGAATGGTCTTCCTGGCGATCGCACGCTTTGGCGGCATCAGCGTCGTCTTCGATCCCACATTCCGGGATCAAAACATCACCGTCGATCTCCGGAACGCGACGCTTCAAAGCGCGCTCGACACCGTGGCCTCGGCGACCCGCACGTTCTTCCGCGTATCGGCGCCGCAGGTGGTGGTCGTCGTGCCCGATACGCCCGCCAAGCGCCGGGAGTACGAGGAAGAGATCGTCCGGACGTTCTATCTGAGCAACGCCGACCTCAAGGAAACGATGGACCTGCTGCGGCTCGTGCTCGACGCGCGCCGCATCTCGGCCACCACCGCCACCAACGCCCTGACGATCAAGGACACGGCCGAGCACGTGGCCGCCGCGGCGCGGGTGATCGCGGCGGTCGACAAGGCGCGGCCCGAGGTGATCATCGACGTCGAGCTGATGGAAGTGGATCGGAGCCAGCTCCTCGAATACGGGCTGCAGCTGGCGTCGCCGGGCTCGCAGGGCCTCAACGGATCGATCACGATCAACGGCGGCGCCAACAACACGCTCACGCTGCAGCAGCTGAAGAACCTGTCGGCCTCCGACGTGTTGCTCGCAAACCTGCCGGGGATCTACTACCGGCTGCTGCGATCGGATTCGAACACGCGGATCATGGCCAATCCGCAGCTGCGCACGGCTGACGGCAGCACCGCCCAGGCGCGGTTCGGCGATCAGGTCCCCATCCCGAACACGACGTTTGCGCCGATCGCAACGGGCGGCATCGCGCAGCAGCCGATCGTGTCGTACCAGTATCAGAACATCGGCGTGAACATCGACATCACGCCCCGGACGCATCACGACGACGATGTAACGCTGAAGCTGCGCGTGCAGGTGTCGAGCATTTCGGGATCGGGGTTCGGCGGGCTGCCGACGTTCGGCAACCGGGAGATCAACACTGAGATTCGGCTGCGTGACGGGGAGACCAACCTGCTGGCAGGCCTCATCCGGGACGACGAGCGCAAGATCATCGACGGCGTGCCCGGGCTGAGCGACATTCCCGGCATCGGCAAGATGTTCACGCACACCACGAAGAACATCGAGCAGACCGACATCGTCCTGACGCTCACGCCGCACATCATCCGCGTGCTGGATCTGAACGAAACGGATCTGCGCGCGTTCCGCGTGGGCCGCGATTCGGTCGCGCCGCTCAGCGAATTGCCTCTGCCGATTCAGTTACCTGATGTGAATCGGCCCCCGGAAACGCCGGCGCCCGCGCCACCGCAGGCGCCGCCTCAAACGACGCCCACGCCGACCATCCCGACGCCTCCGGCGAATCCGCCGGCCACGACGCCACGGCCAGGCCCTGGGCCCGCCTCGATACCTGGCGCCAACTGAATTCAGCAATTCCCAATTCAGAATTCCGCATTCCCGAGCCCCGAACCCCGAGCTACGGTAGCTTCGCGACTTTCGCGCCGAGCCCCTGCAACCGTTCGACCAGGCGACCGTATCCGCGTTCGACCGTCTCCAGCGGCGCGAGACGGCTCTGGCCATCAGCCGCGAGGCCGGCCGCAATCAGCGCCATACCCGACCGCAGGTCGCGGCTGTCCATCGGCCTTCCCTTCAGCCGCTTCGGTCCGTACACGATGATGCGGTGCGGATCGCAGAGAAACAGGTCGGCGCCCATGCCGCTCATCTGCTCGAGCGCGAAGAGGCGCAGCTCGTACAGCCAGTCGTGGACGAGCGTCTGTCCGACACACTGGGTGGCCAGCACGGTGACGAGGCTCACCATATCGCTCGGGAACCCTGGCCACAGCCCGGTCGTGATGCGACCGCACGCCATGGGCTTCGAGCGGCGGACCCTGAACACGTCGCCGTCCATCTCGGTCGTGATGTCCATGCGCTTGAGGACGGCCGCCACCACTTCGAGGTCGCTGGCGCGCGCGCCGTGCACATCGATCTCCCCGCCGGTCACCGCCGCGACGACCGCCCAGCTGCCAGCCTCGATGTAGTCGCCCCAGAGGTGGTGCTCGGCGCCGCCAAGCTTCCCTCCCCCTTCCACCCGAATCGTCGATGTGCCCGCGCCCGTAATGCCGACGCCGAGCTTCTGCAGAAAAACGCACAGCTCGACGACGTGTGGCTCGCAGGCCGCATGGCGGATTTCCGATCGCCCCGGCGCCGCCGCCGCCGCGAGGAGCGCCGTTTCCGTCCCCGTCACCGATGCTTCGTACAGATACATCGACGCCGGCTGAAGGCCGTCGGGCACTTCGAGGTCGTGTCCGGCGCCAGGGAGCACGCGTGTGCCCATCGCGGCCAGGGCCTCGAGGTGCGTGGAAATCGTGCGCCGCGCGGGAAAGTCGCCTCCCGGCAGCGCGAGCTTTGCGCGTCCGCAGCGCGCCAGCAACGGGCCGATGAGCAGCACCGATCCGCGGAGGCGGCCCACCAGCGCTGCGTCGGGCTCGAAGTTGACGATCGCCGGGCACCGCACGCGCAGCGTCGTGCTGCCGATGCCTTCGACCTGCGCGCCCACGTCGAGCAGAAGCCGTGCCATGACCTCGACGTCGCTGATGCGCGGTACGTTGGTGAGCACGCACTCCTCACTCGTGAGCAGGCAGGCCGCCAATAGCGGCAGCGCGGAATTCTTGTTGCCTTCCACTTCCACGGCGCCGGACAGCGAGACGCCGCCTTCAATCAGGAGAGTCGACATATTGGACTCGGGGCTCGGGACTCGGGGCTCGGGGAGTCATTCCCATTCCCCCAAGTAGACGATTTCCTCTCGCAGCTCGACGCCGAACCGCTCGCGGACGCCGATCCGGCATCGCTCGATCAGCCGCCGGATGTCGCGAGCCGTGGCGCCTCCTTCGTTCACGATGAAGTTGCCGTGCGTCGGCGACACGCGGGCGCCGCCTTCCGCGGCGCCCTTCAGCCCGGCCCGATCCACCAGGGCGCCGGCCGACCAGGGGATGCCGTCGGGCACCACGTCGCGATCCTTCTGCGGGTTCTGAAACACGCACCCAGCGCTCGGCGTATCGAGAGGCTGCGTGCGCTTGCGGTACGCCAGCGAATCCCGTGCCGTCTGCCGCAGCGTCGCGGGATCGCCCGGCGCTACGTCGAAGACCGCCGACAGCACGATCTCCCCCGTGTCGTGCAGACGGCTGCGATCGTACCCGAACCCCATCTCGCCGCGCGGCACGTCGCGGATCGTCCCATCGGCGGTGGCCAGGCGCACCTGGCCGATCAGGTCTCCGACCAGACGGCCGCCGAAGTGCGCGTTGCCGAAAATCGCGCCGCCGACCGTGCCAGGCGTTCCGGCCCATGCCTCGAGCCCGGCGCATCCGTGAAGAATCGTCCAGCGCACGAGCCCGTTGATCGTCACGGCCGCGTCGGCGCGCACGTGATGCGCGTCGAGTTGCCGGATGTCGCCGGCCCGCGGCCGGATGACGAGGCCAGGAATCCCGCGATCCGAGACGAGCACGTTCGAGCCGCCGCCGAGCACCGTGACGCCGACGCCAGACGCTTGCGCGATCATCAGGCACGTCACGATTTCCTCGCTGCTTCGCGTCTCGACGAGCCAGTCGGCCGGCCCGCCCACGCGGAACGTCGTCATCAGCGCGAGCGGAGCACGCTGCTGCACACGATCGCCGAACGCCTGCCGCAGCGTGCGTTCGAATGCGCTCAGCGCGCCTGACTCGACACGCGCGCTCATGGCGCCAACTCCCGCAGCGCGCGCCGCTGGACGCCGAGCGCCGCGATGGCTTCCGCGCGGGTGCATTCGACGAACGACAGATGGTCCCCCGGCCCGAGCTGGCCGACCACCGGATGATCGGCCGAGATGACCGTCGCAATCGTGGGATACCCGCCGGTCGTCTGTCGATCGGCCATGAGCAGGATGGGCTGACCGGACGAAGGCACCTGGATCGCGCCGAAGGCCGTCGCGTCAGAGACGAAGGGCCCTTCGCGCGAGACGAGGCGACGTCCCTCGAGCCGGTAGCCGATGCGATCGCTCTCGGCAGAAATTCGATAGGGCGCGGACTGCAGCACCTCGAGCGACTCACGCGAAAACCAATCGGCGTGCGGGCCTGGCAGCACTCGAACGCGGACGCCGCCGATGGCCGACGGCGGCGCGGGCGGCCTGACCCATGCGCGCGGTCGAACGGCCGTACGGGTCGCCGTCGAATCCTCCCTCACATCACCAAGCGGCAGGACATCCCCGGCCTTGAGAGCTCGCCCGCCGTTGTTTCCGGGGCCTCCGAGCCGTGACACGAGATGCGTGGCGCGGCTGCCGAGAACCCTCGGCGTCTCGATGCCGCCAGCGATCGCCACATACGCCCGCGTGCCGCGGCGCCGCTCGCCAAACGACAGCGTCTGGCCCGCGCCGACGTGAAAGACTTCGTTTGCCGGCATGCGAACGCCCGCGACCGCGAGGTCGAAGACGGCGCCGCACACGGCGACGTCGCGAGCATCGTCGAACTCCAGATGCGGCCCCACAATCGTCACTTCGAGCAGCCCGGCGTCGGGTCCGTTCCCGACGAGGGCGTTCGCGGCTTGATGCGACAGGGGATCCATCGGCCCCGACGCCGACACACCATGAGACTGGTAGCCCCAGCGCCCGCGATCCTGGATCGTTGTCAACAGTCCGGCCCTGATCACGCGGACGGCCATCGCTCGAAGTCATCGCGGGTCATCGCGTAGAACTCAACGACATCCCCCGCCTTCAACAGGAACGGATCGGAAGCATTCGGTCGCACCAGTCGCATCGGCGTGCGCCCGACGATCTGCCAGCCACCGGGCAACTCTGACGGGTACACACCGGTCTGGCGATCGGCGATGCCCACCGAACCGGCTGGCACGCGTCGCCGGGGCGAGCCGTGCCGCGGGGCTGCAATCCGGTCATCAACGCTGCCCATATACGCGAACCCCGGGGCGAACCCCAGCATGAACACGCGATACACCTGCCCTGTATGCAGTCTCGCGACCTCGCGCTCGCTCACGCCGGCAAACCGCGCAACCGCCGGCAGGTCCATCCCGAACACGTTGTCGTAGCACACCGGGATGCGGATGGGCGCGCGGTCCGCGTTGGCCTGTGCGCCGGAGCGGTCAGAGGCGGCACGGATGGATTCGACGAGCGTGTCGTACGGCGTCGTCAACGGATCGAAGTGCACAGCAACCGACTTGTAGGTCGGCACCACGTCGCGAATGCCTGGCACGCCGCAATCGGCCAGCGCCGCGGCAAGGGCCACGACGTGCGCGTTCACGTCCAGATCGATGCGGTCGCCGAACTCGGCGACGATCGCCGAATCGCCGGCGTCGACGATGCGCAATGGACGACGGGGCTGGGGCTGGCTGGTCACGAGGCCGAGCCTCGCCCCAGCGCCTGGAGCAGCTTGCGGTGGATGCCGCCGAAGCCGCCGTTCGACATGAGCACGACGTGATCGCCGCGGCGGTGCTCGCGCGCGATCGTCTCGACGATGTCGTCAATCGACGGGGCCGCCCGCGCCGACTGACCGCTGCGCTTCAGATCTTCAACCAGGCGCGGAATCGACAGCCGCTGCTCTTCGGGCAGCGTCGATCGGAAGACCGGCGCCAGCACCACCTCGTCGGCCGACGCGAAAGCGCGCGCGAAGTCGTCCTGAAACACGCGCCGGCATGACGACGCCGATCGCGGCTCGAAGACAGCCCAGATGCGTGCCTGCGGACGAGACGCGCGCAGGCCGGCGAGCGTTTCCGCAACGGCTGTGGGATGGTGTGCGAAGTCATCGTACACGACGACGTCGTCCGCGGTGCCGACGATCTCCAGCCGTCGCTTGATCCCGGCGAACGCTCGAAACGCGCCTGCCACTTGATCCGCGTCGATACCCACGTCAGTGGCCACCACCAGCGCCGCCAGCGCGTTCCTGACGTTGTGATGACCGAGAAGCGGCAGCTCGAACTCGCCGAACGGCGCGCCGTTGCGGCGCACACCGAATCGTGTCGCCGTGCCGTGCGCCGTCACGTCGTGGGCCTGCCAGTCGACATCGTCGCCGAGCCCGAACGTCTCCACGCGGCACAGGCGGCGCGCGCCAAGCCCGCGCGCGGCAGGGCTGTCGCCGCCCAGCACCAGGAGTCCGCGCCGCGGCACCAGGTTGGCCAGCCGCTCGAACGCCAGCTTCACGGCGTCGAAGTTCGCGTAGATGTCAGCGTGGTCGAACTCGACGTTGCCGACGACGGCGATGTCCGGCAGATACTTCAGGAACTTCGCCGTCCTGTCGAAGAACGCGCTGTCGTACTCGTCGCCCTCGATGACGAAGTCACGGCCGCTGCCAATCCTGTAGCTCGACCCTCCGTCGCCGAAGTTGAGCGCAATGCCGCCGACGAGCATCGTCGGATCGACGCCGGCGTGCGTGAGCACCCAGCCGGTCAACGACGTCGTGGTCGTCTTGCCGTGCGTGCCGGCGATCACGATGGAGCGCGCGCCCCACAGGAAGTGCTCACGAATGGCTTCAGGCAGCGACGCGTACCGAATTTTTCGGTCGAGCACCTCTTCAAGCTCCGGGTTGCCGCGCGAGATGGCGTTGCCCACGACAACGACGTCGATGTCCGGCGTGATGTGGGCCGCGTGGTAACCGCTTTGAACCGGAATGCCCTGACCCGCCAGAAAATCGCTCATTGGCGGGTACACGTCTTGGTCAGATCCGCGCACGTCGAACCCCTTCTGCTTGAGCATCGCGGCAAGCGTAGCCATGGCGGTCCCGCAAATCCCAATCAGATGGATGATCATTCGACGGCGGCCTCTTCGATCACGAGACAAGGACGGGCGCCAGAGACGACACGGCACGAGGCGCCGAACGGCAGGGTGATGGCCGGCGCGACGGCATGGCCCGATGGAAATCCCATCAGGACCGGCCCCGGAAAATCGGCGAACAGGTCGGCCATGACGCCTTGCGCGGTGACCCGACCGCCCGGTTCCTCGCACTTTGGGAGCTCGTTGATCACCACGGCCGACGCGCGCGCGAGCACGCCCGCCTGCGCCAGCTGCGTCACCATCCGATCGAGGCGATACGGCCGCTCGGCGATCTCGTCGAGAAACAGCACGTAGCCCGGCGGCGGCGAAAAGGCGAACGGGGTGCCGAGCGACGATGTCAGCTGCGTCAGCGTGCCCCCGAATAGCGGACCCGCGGCCTCACCTGGCCGCACGACCTCGAGGCCCGGGGGCGCCAGCTCGCCGACCGGCGAGCGGCCGCACACCACCCGCAAGAACGAATCGCGATCGTACCCGTCGGCACCGCGACTCAGGCGGCCGGCCAGCATCGGACCGTGGAAAGCGATCAGGCCGCACGAGAAGCACAGCCAGCTGAGAATGGCGGTCACGTCGCTGTATCCGATGAGCGGCTGCCGACCCTGTCGCGCGATGACGGGATCCAGCAGCGGCAGCACTTGCATGCTCCCGTAGCCTCCGCGCACGGCCATCAGCGCCCCCGTGTCCGGATCGTTCCAGGCTTTGTGCAGAGCCGACGCACGCACCGCCGCCGGACCCGCGACGTACCCGCGAGTCTCGAACACCGAGGGGTCGTAACTGGGCGTGAAGCCGAGGCTGTGAATTTCCTCCAGCCCCTGGTCGAATTCATCGCGCCGAAAGCCGCTGCCCGGCGCGACGAGGACGAGGCGCGCTCCAGGGTCGAGCGCGCGCGGCTTGATCATCACAGATACCGTGCCATCTCGTCGGCGATGGCGCGATGCTCGTCGCGGCCGACGATCGATCGCAGGGCGCGCGCCTGTGCCGGCCGAACCGCCGGCGCGGTCGTCAGGAAGCGTTCTTTCGCGCGCTGCTGGCGCTTGAGCGCGTCCTCGACGCGCGAAAAGGCGAGGCGCTCCTCCTCGACGGCATGCACGAGCGCCTCGAGCGCGGCCGCCTGCGCATCGTGATCGCCGCTGCAGATCAACGCGCCGTCGCAGCCGGCAGCAATCGCCTTCACGGCGGCGTCCGGCACCGTGTGGTGGTTCGCGATGGCTTTCATCTCGAGATCGTCGCTCAGGATGACGCCGCCGTAGCCCAGTTCCTCGCGCAGCAGCCCGGTGACGACGCGGCGCGACAGCGTGGCCGGCTGCTCTTCGTCGAGGGCGGGGACAAAGACATGGGCCGTCATCATCGTGGCGACCTGCGCCTCGACGGCAGCGCGAAACGGCACGAACTCGATGGCCCGCAGCCTGTCCGGCGGGTGCTCGATGAGCGGCAGCTCGAGGTGCGAGTCGACGCTCGTGTCGCCGTGGCCGGGAAAGTGCTTGCCGCAGGCCGCCACGCCTTCGGCCTGCAGCGTGCGGATAATCGCGGCGCCCAGCCGGCCGACCTCCTCGGCCCGGCCGCTCAGCGCCCGATCCCCGATGACCGGGTTTTTCGGGTTCGTCGCCACGTCGAGCACGGGCGCATAGTCGAGCGTGATCCCGATCGCTTTCAGTTCGATCGCCAGCGCGCGCGCGAACCGCTCGGCGAGCCGGACGTCGCCGCTTCGGCCCAGCGTCGCCATCGGCGGCCACTCGGTGAACGGCGCCTTGAGCCGAGCGACCCGGCCGCCCTCCTGATCGACGCTGACCCACAGCGGAATATCGGGGACGAGGCGGGCCGCCTCGTACGACAGCTCGGCGACCTGCTCGGCTTCAGCGATGTTGCGCGCGAAGAGGATCACGCCGCCCAGCCCGAACTCCCGCGCGAGCGTCTTCAGCTCCACGGGCACCTGCAGGCCGCTGAAGCCTGCGATGAGCAACCGGCCGATCTCTCGACGGAGTGACGCCATGCGAACGCGAACTTGATTCTATAATTTCCGGGTGTCTCGTCGCATCGTGGCTTCGGCGCCGACGCGGATCGATCTGGCGGGCGGCACTATCGACATCTGGCCCCTGTACCTCTTCCACGCCGGCGCCTGCACCCTGAACGCCGCCATCAGTCTTCGCGCTCACGTCGAGATTGAGGAACGGGACGACGGGCGAATCGGCCTGCGCTCGATCGATACCAATCGCCAGTTGGAGGCGGCCGGAGTCGACGCGCTTGACGGCGGCGGCGATCTCCCGCTTCTCGCGCTGCTGGCCCGCCACTACCAGCTGGCCAACGCGACGTTGACGACGCGCGGCGAGTCGCCCGCCGGCGCCGGCATCGCGGGATCCTCCGCGCTGACGATCGCCACGTGCGGCGCGCTGGCCCGATGGTCGGGCGCGCCAGACGACGACCGGCAGCTGTTGTCGGTGGCCATGGACGTCGAGTGCCAGACGATCCGGGTGCCGACCGGCGTGCAGGATTACCGTCCGGCTCTGTACGGGGGCATCGCGGCCGTCGAGCTCGGGCCAGGCGAGATCCGGCGGGTGCCGGTCGACGTCGATCCTCGCGAGCTCGAACGGCGCATCGTGCTCGCGTACACGGGCGCGCCCCGCAACTCCGGCACGAACAACTGGGACATCACCAAGCGCCACATCGACGGCGATCGGCACATCTTCGACTGCTTCGAGCGTATCCGCGACACGGCGGCGGCCATGCGGACGGCCCTCGCGCGCGGCGACTGGGACGAGGTCGGCCGGCAGATCGCGACCGAGTGGGACAACCGCAAGCGCCTGGCGCCCGGTGTCTCCACTCCCGCCATCGACGATCTGATCGCGCGGGCCGCGGCGGCCGGCGCGACGGCCGCAAAGGTGTGCGGAGCTGGCGGCGGCGGGTGTCTGTTTTGTTACGGGCCGCCGGAGGCGCGAACGGCGATCGCCTCGGCGATGGCTGCGGGCGGCGCCCGGCTGCTCGACTACCGCATCGAAACCGAAGGCCTGCGCGTTGGATAACCTCGCCGTCGCGCGCATCCTTCGGGAAATCGCCGACCTGCTGGAGATCAAGGACGACAACCCGTTCAAGATCCGCGCGTACCGCAACGGCGCCGACATCGTCTCGAACCATCCGCACGCGCTGACGACGCTCGACGCCGTCGCCCTCCGCGAAATTCCGGGTATCGGCAAGGATCTGGCCGCGCGCATTCGCGAGATTGCCGACACGGGCGACTCGGCCTACCATCGCGAGCTCGTCGCCGAGTTCCCACCCAGCATTCTCGACCTGCTGCATCTGCAAGGGGTCGGCCCGAAGACGGTTGCGGTGCTCTACCGCGAGCTGGGCATCCGGACGATCGAGGACCTCGAACGCGCCGCGGCCGATGGGCGCATTCGTGCGCTGCGGGGCATGGGCCCCAAGAAGGAATCGCTCATCCTCAAGGCGCTCGACGAGCGCAAGCGGCATGGCGGCCGGCGTCTGCTGCCGCACGCCCACGAGGCGGCCACCACACTCCTCGCATTTCTGCGAGAGCGGGCGCCCGAGGCGGCCATCGATCCGGTGGGAAGCCTGAGGCGCGGCTGCGACAGCATCGGGGATCTCGACTTCCTCGCGGCGGGCGCACCGGCCTCTCTGATGACCGATTTCACGAACTACCCCGGCGTCGAACGCGTGCTCGGCCAGGGCGGCACCAAGTCGAGCATCACGCTCGCCGGGGGCTTCCAGGCGGACCTACGGATCGTCCCGCACGACAGCCGCGGCGCGGCGCTGCAGTATTTCACCGGCTCGAAGAGCCACAACATCGCGCTGCGCGACCGCGCCATCCAGCTGGGATTCAAGCTGAACGAGTACGGCGTGTTCCGCGTCAGCGACGACGAGAAGATTGCCGGCGAGCGTGAGGAGGACGTGTACGGCGCACTCGGTCTCGCGTTCGTCCCTCCGGAACTGCGCGAAGATCGCGGGGAGATTCAATCGGCCGTCGACCGTCGCCTGCCGCGGCTGGTGTCGCTCGAGGACATGCGCGGCGACATCCACATGCACTCGACGGAGACCGACGGCCGCGACACCCTGCGCGCCATGGCCGAGGCAGCCCGCGCCAACGGCCTGGAATACATCGCAATCACCGACCACACGCGCTCGCTCGCGATGGCGAACGGGCTCGACGAGCGGCGAGCGCTCGATCATGCCGCGCGCATTCGCGCGCTCGACGCGGAGCGGATCGGCGTACGCGTGCTGGCGGGCGTCGAGTGCGACATCAAGTCCGACGGCACGCTCGATCTGGCCGACGACTGCCTCGCCGCGCTCGACATCGTCGTCGCGTCGGTCCATTCGGCGTTCAACCAGGACTCGCAGCAGATGACCGACCGGCTGCTGCGAGCCCTGGAGAACCCGCACGTGGACGTGCTCGCACATCCGACCGGCCGCAAGCTCCTCCGTCGCGATCCCTATGCGTTCGACATGGACGCAGTCGCCACCGCGGCGGCCCGGTTGGGTGTGGCGCTGGAGATCAACTCGCAGATCGATCGCCTGGACCTGAGCGACGTCAACGCGAGGTTCGCGCGCGAGCGTGGCGTGCGCCTCGTGATCTCGAGCGACGCGCATTCCTGCCAGGCCCTGGCCAACCTGCGATGGGGCGCGGTCGTCGCCCGGCGGGCGTGGCTGCAACCCGCGGACGTGCTGAACACACAGCCGTTCGAGGCGTTCCGCGCCGCGTTGCGGCGAAACAGACGCTGACTGCCCCCCGATGCCCATCAAGCTCCCGATGCTCGGCGCCGATGAGAAGCTCGCGGAAATCCGTCGGCTGTACTTCAACACCACCGCCGAGACGATTCAGCGCGATCTCGAACGCGCGCTCGATCTGTTGAAGTCGATGGCGAGCGAAGACGAGCGCGACCGCGCCGCGGTGTTCATGGAGGGACTGGCCGAGATGCGCGCGGATTGGAAAAGGCGGAACAAGGGGAAGGGCGGGCGAAAGAATCGATGATTGAATGAATGATGAACGATGATTGATTCGGTCATCTGAGATCGCGCCAGTGCGTCATATACGGTTCGCGACGACCTTCTTGCGGGCGGCGATTCTGAGCGGCTCCGGCACGTTGCGATCCATCGAGAGTTGCGTCAGGTCCTGGTTGTTGAGCCGCCCGATGAGGTTCATGGAAATCGCGAGCGGCGTCTTGGGATTCTTGGCCAGTCCCAGCGCGACTTTGTAGTTCTTCATCCAGTTCCGGTTGTGCGCGATGATGCGGAGGACGTCTTCCGACACGCTCGCCATCCGCGAAATCCCCTCCACTTCCTGCTCGGTCAGCTTCGGACTGCTCATCACGGCCACCGAAATCATCTTGTTGGTGTCCCGCACGAGGATGGCGCGCATCTCGCGCGTCCCTTTGACCGCCGCCTTGAGCCGCTCGGTGAAACTCATCTTCTGGAGCTTCTGCGTGATGCTCTCGCGGCGGCGCTCCTCGCCTCCCTCCTCGCCGAGCAGCGATTCGTCGGACGTATCCGTCGCGTCGACGAGCGACTCCTCGGCGGACGTCGTGTCGACGAACGGCTCCTCGGCACCGGCCTCTTCGACTGCCCCTTCGGCGGGATAGACCCCGCGATCAGCGAAGAACTCCCGCAGGGCCAGTGACACGTCACTGCGTGCCAGGAACGCCGCGATCGTCTCATGGGGAATGGTGTCCAGGGTCGCGCGCGCGGTCTCGCGGATTTCCTGATCGGCATCGTCGAGCAGCAGGACCAGGATGGCCAGCTGTTCGTGCGCACGCGGAGCCAGCGCGCCCTGCGCCGCGAGCAGGCGGACATCGCGCGCCACTTCACCGCGCTTGAAGAATTCCAGAAGGGGGTTCGGGCCGTTCACTGGGCCGGAAGGTAGTCCTTGAAGTTTGTCGGGTTGAGACGCGCGGTCACCGATTGACCGTTCGGTCCGAGCGGCCTCGCCGGCGTTCCGTTGAGGCTCAATGTGACGGCGCCGCCATCGGCGACGGTCAGCACCAGCTCGCGCCGCACGTCGAGGCGCCTCGCGTCGCCAGGCTGCAACAACTGATCGAGCGTCCTCTCGCCGTCGACGACCGCCGACACCCACGATGCCCTCGTGGTCGTCACCTCCACGGTCAGCCGGCCCTCGAGCACGCTGGCGTCGCCGGCGATCGCCTTCGGGACTTCCGCGCGCAGCGAACTGGTCGGTTCAGTGCGGGTCGTCGACGACTCCGGCAGAGAGGCTGCAGGCGTCGTCGTCGTCGTCGTCGGCCGGTCGGATGGGCGCAGCGTCCGGCCAGACGCGGCGAGGTACAGCACGAACGCCGCGATGGGGATGGTCACGCCCGCCAGCCGCAGCACGGTCGCCGCGAGGCGCCGCTGGCTCTCTACCGCTTCATCATCGACCAGCCGGCTCGTGGTCGGATGCCCGGCCGTCACGGAGTCGTGCGGAAACTGCGCGATGAATTCCTGAATCATCCGTTCGGGATCGAGCCCGACTTCCGACGCGAACGCGCGGACGAACGCACGGCTGAAGATCCCGCCCGGCAGACGCGTGATGTCGCCCTTCTCGAGCGCCTCGAGCACCGGCACTGAAATCTTTGTCGCGTTGGCAATCTGTCGCAGCGACAGGCCGCGCCGCTCGCGCGCCTCGCGAAGCTTGCTGCCGAAGTCTGCCGGCGGGCGCTGTGGAGCCATTTCGTGCCGTCGTTGCCGCCTAATGTTAGGAACCTCGTTTTGCCGTGTCAATTGACGATCGCGACCCGGCGGTGTGCCAAATGCTGCGGAGGTGCGCAACGACGGCCCCCATCTGCGCCGGCGCGACCGCGAAGAGCCCGATCGCCGCGATGCCGGACGCGCCGCTCGCCTGGACGACGGCGAGGGTGTCCGGGGTGACGCCTCCGATGGCCCACACCGGCACGGCGACCGCCTCGCTGATCGCTCTGAGGCCGGCCTCGCCGAGCCACTCGCGCTGGTCCGGCTTGGACGCCGTGCTGAACGCCGTGCCCGCTATGAGGTAGTCCACGTGTGCGGCCGCCAGGCGGGCTTCGTCCAGACCGTGCACCGACCGGCCGATCAGAAACCCTTCCGGCGCGAGGGTCCGGGCCTGCGCGGCGGGAATGGAGTCGGCCCGCAGGTGCACCCCGTCGGCCCCGCACGACAGGGCCACGTCGAGGCGATCGTTGACGACGATCCTCGTACGTGTGCCGCGGACGGCGGCAAGCGACTCGCCGACCAGCGCCGCGAGCGCACGGGCCCCGAGATCGCGCTCGCGAATCTGACAGACGTCCACCCCGGCCTCCGCCGCGGCGCGCACCTGGTCGACAACCGGCTGGCGGCGGCGGTCGGTGACCAGGCAGATGGTCACGCGACGGGCGGACCCGGCGTTTCGCTGGGATGTCCGCCTCCGCTGAAACCCTGGCGGGGCTCCTCGAAGCGCCCCTGGCGAGAGGGGCGCGCGGCAAAGACCAGCGCCAGATCGGCAAAGCCGGCCCAGAGGTTGACGACGCCCAGGCCCGTGACGGCGCCACGCACGAAGTTGTTGGTCAGGATGGGACGGACGGCCGGCCACATGAGCGCGAAGTAGTTGCGCTCCCAGAACGCGGACCACGGCAGAACCATCAGCAGCAGGCCGACTTCGAGAAAGAAGGCGACGTAGACCAGCCGGCGGATCAGAAACTCACCCTCGCGTCTGAACTTTGGCGAGGCGATCGACGCGTGACGCGACGTCGCGGAAATCGCCGGCGTCGGCCTGCAGCTCGAGGCAGACGGCCAGCGCTCGCGCCGTTTCGCCGACCTGCTCCAGCGCGTCGGCCAGCTCGTAGAGAAGCAGGTGGCCTTCATCGACGGTGGGCGCCGGCGACTGCGCCGCTCGCTCGAAGCACTCGATCGCCTGAGGCAGCCTGTTCTGCTCTCTGTACAGCCGCCCGGCCAGCGTCGCGGCTTTGAAGCGGTGCCGGGGCGAGCGCGACGCCGCATCGAGCGCCCCGATGGCTTCGTCGATCTTGCCTTCCTGTCGCAACCTCAGGCCGAGCGCCAGCTGTGCGTCTCCGCCGTCCCCCGTCGGGCGGCGCGAGGCCTCGTCGCGCAGCTGCGCGAGGACGCTCTGGATGTCGGACAGCCGCGTCGAGCCGTCGCCCGCACCGGAGGCGAACGCCTCTCCTGGCTTGAGATCCTCGAGCATCAGGCCGAGATCCGTGTCGCCGCTGTCCCGCGCCGGCTGTACCGTCGGCGGCGGTGCCGGCGGTGGCGGCTCCGGTGCAGGCATCGAGGCTTCCAGCTCGCCCAGGATGCTGCCGATGTCGACGGGACTCCCCCCCAACTCGAAGTGCGTGAGCGGTCCGGGGCGCGCGGGGCGTGTGGGAACCACCGGCGCGGCTCCTGGCGCGTTGGCCGGAGGCGCAGCCGCCACCTCGGAGGATCCGCCAGCCGGCGGGTCGAATCCCAGCAGGTCCTGATCGGCGTCGAGATCGGTGCTGACAAACGGCGTCTGTCCGCTCAATCGCTCGGCGATCACCGCGTCGGGGTCCGCTTCGCCCAACAGGACGAGCGCGCGCCTGAAGCGCTCGATGTTGGCGCGTTCCCACGGTTCGCGCGCGACCAGATCCTCGGCAATGAACCGCGCCTCGTCGGCTGATCCGAGGGCGATATAGGCGTCGGCCAGCTGCGCCTGCGCCGCGTACATTGTCGCCTCGAGTCCACCGTCGACGCAGATTTCGACCAGGCGCATGAGGGCCGGGATGTGATTCGGCACGCGGGTCACGAATTCCTGGAGCGCCGCCGCGGCGGCGGCCCAGTCGGTTTGCCCGACCGCCACGTCGGCCGCGAGCTCGACCACCCGAAAGCCCGCTTCGGGGTTTTCATCGGCGATCCTCCACCCGACGGCGGCCATGTCCTCGCGGCGCGACGGATCGTGCTCGAGCAGTCGCCGGACAATCGCCAGGCCGTCGTCGCCCCGGCTGCTGCGCAGCATGATTTCAGCCGCCATGACGAGCAGCTGCGGATCGTCGCCGGCTGTTTCGACGGTGAGGTATTCGGCCGCCGCCTGCATGTCACCGCGTGCGACGAAGGCGCGGGCCAGCTGGGCGCGGAGCGCGACGTCGCCGGGCTCGAGACGCGCCGCTTCGCGCAGCGAGTCGAGTGCCGCGTCGGCGTGCCCTTTGGCCTCCATCGCCGCCGCCAGCCCTCTGAACTGCTCGGCGTTGACGGCGCATTCGCGCGCGCGGGCGAAATCGCCGGCGGCGACGTACACGTCGAGCAGCTGCGCCTTGACGGTTTCGTCCTGAGGATTGAGTCCCGCGGCCTGGCGCAGCACCTCGAGCGCCTCCGGCTGGCGGCCCAACTCCGTCAACTCGACGGCAATCGCCTTCAAGTCGCTGACGGCGCCGTCCAGATCGCCCACCTCGACGCGCGCCTTGGCGCCGGTGATCCGGCTGTCGAAGTCGGCCGGATCGAGCGAGCCGAGCCTGATCGCCATCTGCGCCGCGCCGCGCTTGTCGCCGCGCGATCGACGGCGCTCCCCCACGACATTCAGATAGTTCCTTGCGTCGGCCAGGAGCCCCTGACTCGACGCGATTTCAGCCGCCTGGATGAGCGCGTGTTCGTGATCCGGTTTGAGCTTGAGGATCTTCTTGTAGAGCGCGCCGGCCTTCGGCAGGAACCCCTCGTCGTTGAGGCTGTCTGCGATACGGATGAACTGCTCGACCGCCTTGTCGGTCTGCCCCGCCTTCACGTACAGGTCGCCGAGGACGTTGGCGGTGTTCCAGTCGCGCGGCTGATCGTCGACGACGCGCAGATACTCTGCAATGGCGGCGTCGAGCTTGCCTTGACGCAGCAGTTTTTCGGCGTTTCGCAGGGTGGCCGCGCGATCGAAGGACACGTGATCTAGTCAATCGTATCAAACAGCGTCGGGGGCCGGAACGAACGTCTGTGCACTTCCGAGTAGCCGAAGCGCGCAACCGCGTCGAGATGGTCCGCTGTCGCGTAGCCCTTGTGCCGATCGAACCCGTAGCGCGGATCCCGCTGGTGCAGATCGCGCATCTGGCGATCGCGCGTCACCTTCGCGACGATCGACGCGGCCGCAATCGCCGAACAGCGCCGGTCGCCGTGCGGCACACCCCGCTGCGCCATGGGCAAATCCGGCACACGGAACGCGTCGACGAGCACGATGTCAGGCAGCGGCGCGAGGCCGAGGACGGCACGCTGCATCGCGCGCAGCGACGCCTGGTGGATATTGACGCGATCGATTTCCACTGGATCCGACGAGGCCACGCACCACGCGATGGCGCTCCGGACGATCGCGTCGTAGAGCCGCTCGCGCTGAATCTCGGGCACGAGCTTCGAATCGCTCACGCCCGGAATGTGCCGATCGGGGTGAAGGACGACAGCCGCGGCGACGACCGGGCCGGCCAGACAGCCGCGGCCCACCTCGTCGACGCCGGCGACATGCACGAATCCGATGCGCCGCAGCGCGTTCTCGAGCGTGCGCATCGCGGGAACGCGGACCATGGCGCCCCGCAGCTTACTGCTGTTTCGCGCCTTCTTTCATCCGTGCGGCTTTGCCCTTGAGATCGCGCAGGTAGTACAGCTTCGCGCGCCGCACCTTGGCCGAGCGCATGACCTCGACCTTCTGGATGGTGGGAGAGTGGAGCGGGAAGATCCGCTCGACGCCCTGCCCGAACGACACCTTGCGCACCGTGAACGACGCGCGCGTGCCGCCGCGATGGAGGCCGATGACCACACCCTCGAAAATCTGGATGCGCTCCTTGTCGCCCTCGCGCACGCGCACGTGCACCCGGACCGTGTCGCCCGACTTCATTTCCGGCCGCTCCGCGAGCTGCGCCTTTTCCACCAGTTCGATCGCACCCATCGTTGTTCTCCTTACAGTCGAATTCAGAATCTCGAATTCTGAATTCAGCATTCGAAATTCAGAGTTGCCGTGCGTTCCGTTCCGCAATCAGCGACTGCAGAATCTCCCGTTCCTCGTCGTCCAGCGCAGCCGACGTCAAGAGCTCCGGCCGCCGCTCCAGCGTGCGGCTCAGTGCCTGCCGTTTGCGCCACCGCCTGATCTCGGCGTGGTTGCCCGACAGCAGGACGTCCGGCACCCGCAGATCGCCGAGGGCGGAAGGCCGCGTGTAGTGCGGAAAGTCGAGCAGCCCGCGGCTGAACGACTCGTCCTCGATCGAGTGCTCGTCGCCGACGACGCCCGGCACGAGCCGCGCCACCGCGTCGAGCATCACCAGCGCCGGCAGTTCCCCGCCGCTCAGCACATAGTCGCCGATCGACAGCTCTTCGTCGATCCGCGCCCTGACGCGCTCGTCGACACCTTCGTATCGGCCGCACACGAGCACGAGATGCGGCAGCCCGCTCAATCGTTCCGCCACCGCCTGGGTGAACGTCGCACCCTGCGGCGATGTCAGCACCGTCCGCGCCCCTGCGCCCCGCCGCCCCTGCACGTCGTCGAGCGCCCGGAAAATCGGCTCGGGCTTGAGCACCATCCCGGGGCCGCCCCCGTACGGCACGTCGTCAACCACGCGGTGACGGTCGGCCGTGTAGTCGCGCAGATCGTGAACAGCGACCTCGATCGTCCCGCGGCCAATCGCACGGCCGACGACGCCAGCCGCGAGCGCCTGCTCGAACATCGCCGGAAAGATCGTGACGATGTCGAAAGTCACGGCACTTACTGGTTCAGATCGAGCAGCCCTTCGGGCGGATCGACGACGATCCTGCGCGCCTTCACGTCGATCGCCGTGCAGATGGCCGCGGCCAGCGGAATCAGCACGTCGCCGCGCCCGCCTGTGACCACCAGCCGATAGCCGCCGCGCTCCCCTTCGACCTGCGCGACCGTTCCGACTGCCTCGCCAGTCCGCGTCTCAACCGCGCACCCGACCAGCTCGTGCTGATAAAACGTGTCCGCCGGCAGCGGCGCCAGCCACTCGCGCGGGACGCGCAACTCCACGCCGGCCAACCCTTCGGCTGCCGTCATCGTGTCGACCCCGGAGATGCCCATGATCGGCCGGCCCTTCTGAAACCGCACCGACGTCAGCGTCACCGTTCCGATCGCGCCGTTCCTGTTGGCGAACAACTCGGCGCCCACCCGAAACCGTTCCTCGGGAAAGTCGGTCGCCGGGTTCACGATGACCTGTCCCCGATTGCCGTGCGCCCGCGCGATCGTGCCGACGACGGCCATCGTGTCCCAATCCAATCTTGAATCCCCGATTGCCCGAGCCCCGAGGGCGTTACTCCCTGCTCCCCGGATTTCCGCCCTTGAACGGCTGGTCGCGGATTTCCAGGGTCACGTTCGTGCCGTCGGCTTCGGCCGCAGTGGCCGCCAGCGTCCTGAGCGCTGCCGCGGTGCGGCCCTGACGGCCGATCATCTTGCCCAGATCGACCGGCGCGACGAACAGCTCGACGAGCGTGCGATCGCGATGCTTCGACTCGACGACTTTCACGTCGTCGGGCCGATCGGCGAGCGCGCGTGCGAGCACTTCGACGACGTTCGACGCCTTGCTCACGAGCTCTGGCTCGCGGCCGCCGGCGCCGGCGCAGCGGCCGGCTTGGGCGTCATGTGCCGTGCAATCAGCGTACGGACCGAGTCGGACGGCTGGGCCCCGCGGCCGATCCAGTACTCGACGCGTTCCTTGTCGACGTCGACAACCGCCGGCTTTGTTCTGGGATTGTAGTGACCGAGGATTTCCACAAAGCTGCTGTCGCGAGCCGCGCGCGAGTCGGCGACCACGACGCGGAAGAACGGACGCTTCTTCGAACCAGCCCGCCGCAAACGAATGGCTAACATGTGTGCTCCTGAACAGCTGCCGGGGCTCGAACCCGACCGCGTTGTTTCGCTGAGCGTCGCGCCTTGTGGCGCGTTCGAGCGCCGGCGTCATCGCCGGCTGCGCAGCATTCCTGACTTCTGCAACTACCGATGCGATCGCAACATCTGCTCGGCGCGGCGGCGCGCCTTCTTGCCGCCGCCGCCTGCGAGCCCGGCCATCCCGCCGAGCGACTTCAACATCTTCTGCATCTGCACGAACTGCTTGAGCAGCCGGTTGACGTCTTCCACCGTGGTGCCGCTGCCCTTCGCAATCCGCTTGCGGCGGCTGCCGTTGATGATGTGCTGCTTGCGGCGCTCCTCCGGCGTCATCGAGCTGATGATCGCCTCGACGCGCGACAGCTGCTTCTCGTCGGGCTTGTTCGCGGCCAGCGCCTTCATGTTCCCCATCCCGGGAATCATCCCGAGAATCTGCTCGAGCGGCCCCATCTTGCGGATGGTCTTCAGCTGATCGCGGAAGTCATCGAGCGTGAACTCGTTGGCCCGAATCTTCTCTTCGAGCCGCTCCGCATCCTCGACGTCGATGGCCGCCTCGGCCTTCTCGATGAGCGACAGCACGTCGCCCATGCCGAGCACGCGCGAGACGACGCGATCGGGATGAAACGGCTCGAGGTCCTCGAGGCGCTCGCCACTGCCCACGAACGCGATGGGCACGCCCACGACCGACACGACCGACAGCGCGGCGCCGCCGCGCGCATCGCCATCGAGCTTGGTCAGGACGACGCCCGTGACACCGACTCGATGATTGAACTCGCCGGCGCTCTTGATCGCGTCCTGGCCGGTCATCGCGTCGGCGACATACAGCAGATCCGACGGATCGGTCGACGTCTTGATGGCCACGAGCTCGTCCATCAGCTGGTCGTCGATGTGGAGTCGGCCCGCCGAATCGATGATGAGGACGTCGAACCCGAGATTGGCCGCCTCGGAGAGCGCTCCCTTCGCGCGGGCCACCGGATCCATTTCAGCCGGCGGATCGTAGACGCGCAGCGCCGCCTGCTGTCCCACGACATTCAACTGCTGAATCGCGGCCGGCCGCTTGACGTCGGTCGACACCAGCATCGGGTGGCGTCCCTGCTTGGTCAGCCACTTCCCCAGCTTGCCCGCCGTCGTCGTCTTGCCGGCGCCCTGCAGGCCGAGCAGCAGCACCACTCGCGGCCGCTTCGTGGTCGGCTGGAGACCGCCCTGCGCATCGCCGAACAGCCCGAGCATCTCGTCGCGGACGATCTTGATGACCTGCTGCGACGGCGAGAGGCTGCGCAGCACGTCCTGCCCCATGGCGCGGTCGCGCACGCGGTCGACGAAGGCTTTGACGACCTTGAAGTTGACGTCGGCTTCGAGGAGCGCGAGGCGGATTTCGCGCAGCGCGGCCTCGATGGCCTCGGGCGTCAGACGGGTTTCGCCGCGGAGCGTCTTGAAGACGTCCTGCAGACGTCCGCTGAGGGATTCAAACATTGGTAATTGTGACCGCCGGACCTAACGGTCCGGCCTACATCCCCGGTCCGTAGGGCGGACCCTCAGGTCCGCCGAGCGTTCGGATGGCGCTAACCCACTCTAACGCAAACCCTTATCGTAGCGGACGGCGCCGACGGGTGTCAACGGATCAGACGGAGGACAGCTTGTGCCCGAGCTTTTCCTTCTTGGTTTTCAGATAGCGGCGCGTCGATTCCGACGCGGGGATCTCGAGGGGCAGCCATTCGGACACCGACAGGCCGTAGCCTTCGACGCCGACGAGCTTGCGCGGATTGTTGCTCAACAGCCGCATCGATCGCACGCCGAGCTCGCGCAGGATCTGCACGCCGATGCCGTAGTCGCGCTGATCCGCCTTGAATCCCAACCGCTCGTTGGCTTCGACCGTGTCGAACCCTTCGTCCTGCAGTTCGTACGCGCGAATCTTGTTGGTGAGACCGATCCCGCGGCCTTCCTGATGGAGGTAGAGAAGCACGCCGCGCCCTTCGGCGGCGATCCGTTCCATCGCCGCGTCGAGCTGCGGGCCGCAGTCGCACCGCACCGAGTGGAGCACGTCGCCCGTGAGGCATTGCGAGTGCACGCGCACCAGCAGGTCGCGGCCGTCGCCGATGTCGCCGCACACCAGCGCCACGTGCGTCTGGCGGTCCACGAGGTTCTCGTACGTGTACACGCGAAAGTCGCCGTACCGTGTCGGCAGCTTCGCCGATGCCGATCGCTTGACGAGCGATTCGGTCCGCATCCGGTACTTGATGAGATCGGCAACCGTAATCATCAGCAGGCCGTGGCGCCGGGCGAAGCGCGCCAGCTGCGGAACCCGCGCCATCGTGCCGTCCTCGTTCATGATTTCGCAGATCACACCGGCGGGATACAGCCCGGCGATGCGAGCGAGATCGACGGCGGCCTCCGTTTGACCCGTTCGCTCGAGGACGCCTCCCTGCCGCGCGCGCAGCGGGTGCACGTGGCCGGGGCGGGCCAGGTCGGACGGTCGCGTCGCCGGATCGATGGCCGTGCGCACGGTCGTGGCCCGATCGTGGGCCGAAATGCCGGTGGTCGTGTGGCCGACGGCGTCAATCGGCGTGCAGAAGGCCGTTTCGAAGCGCGACGTGTTGTCGCGCACCATGAGGGGAATCTCGAGCGCGTCGAGCCGCTCAGGCGTCATCGCCAGGCAGATCAGGCCGCGCCCGAAGCGCGCCATGAAGTTGATCGTCTCCGCCGTCACCTTCTCCGCTGCAATGGTCAGGTCGCCTTCGTTCTCGCGATCGGCGTCGTCGACGACGATCACCATCCGGCCGGCGCGGATCGCCTCGAGCGCCTCGTCTATCGGCGCGAACGGGTGCGCGGGCTTGCGGGCGCCCTTCGCGATTCTCATCGAACGCTTCGCCATCAGTGTGTCACCTCGCCGGGCCGCAGGCCCGACAGATTCAGTCCGGCGAGCTCGGCGGCGCGCACGACGTACTTGCCGACCATGTCGCACTCGATGTTCACACGGTCGCGGATCTGCACGCGTTTCAGGTTCGTGTGCTCGATCGTGTACGGCACCAGCTGCACGTCGAAGCGGTCGGGGCCCAGCCCCGCAATCGTCAGGCTGATGCCGTCGACGGCAATCGATCCCTTGTGGACGAGATACGGCGTCAGGGCGTGAGGAAAACTCACCGTGAGCCAGTGAAAGTCGGCGTCCGGCCGCAGCTCTTCGACGTGTCCGACCGCGTCAACGTGACCCTGGACGAAATGGCCGCCCACGCGGCCGTCGGCGCGCAACGGCCGCTCGAGGTTGACGATGGCGCCGGTCGAGAGCCCCCCGAGCGTTGTGACGCGCATCGTCTCGGGCCCGACGTCGGCCAGCACGTCGCGCGGCTCGGTTGCGATGATCGTCAGACACACGCCGTTCACCGCGAGGCTGTCGCCAACCGCGAGTTCCGGCGCCAGCGACGTTTCGATACGCAGGCGGAAGCCGCCGCCTGTCGGCTTGCGTTCGGCAATCTCTCCAACCGCTTCAACGAGGCCGGTGAACATACCCCTCAACGAGCAGGTCCGGCCCGAGCGTCTCGACGCGGCGATCGAACAGCGCCGCCGACGAGAAATCGCGGCCGGCCAGAAACGGAATGCCGCCCGGACCAATGATCCGCGGCGTCACATACAGGCGCACGACGTCGACCAGCTGTTCGTCCCAGGCCGCCGCATGGAGCGCGGCGCCCCCCTCGACGAGCAGCGATCCGATTTCGGCGCGGGCGAGGCAATCGAGCGCCGCACGCAGCGTCGAATCGCCCGCGACGACGACGCGCGCCCCACGTGCTTCGAGCGTGCGCCGTTCGGCCTCGCGGCTCGCGCCGTCGGCCGTGGTCACGATGATGACAGGGCCCCGGTCGCCTGTCGAGAGCACGTGGGCTTCGGGCGGCGTGCGCAGCCGGCGATCGAAAATCACCCGCGTGAGCGGACGTTCCCGATAAGCGCCGCGCGCTGTCAACTGCGGATCGTCGACAACGATGGTGCCGACGCCGACCCCGATGGCGTCGACTTCCGCGCGGACGCGATGGGCATGGCGGTTGGCGGGCGCGGAGGTCAGCGTGGTTCTGCGGCCCGGGGCTTCGGCCAGATACCCGTCAGCGCTGGTCGCCGCCTTCAGAATGACAAACGGCCGCCGCTCGCGCATCCAGGTGAAAAACGGCTGGTTGAGCACGAGGGCCGCGCGATCGCCCACGCCGATATCGACGGCGACGCCGCGGCTCCGCAGATACTCGAATCCTTTGCCGTTCACGAGCGGATTCGGATCGGCAATCGCCGCGACGACGCGGCGGACGCCAGCATCCACGATGCGGTGGACGCATGGCCCCGTGCGTCCCGTGTGGCAGCATGGTTCGAGCGTGCAGTACAGCGTCGCGCCGCGCGCGCGCGGCCCCGCCTGCTCCAGCGCGTTCACTTCGGCGTGCGGCCCGCCGGCACGCTCGTGGAACCCCTGCCCCACGATCACATCGTCGGCCGCCACGACGACGGCGCCTACGAGCGGATTCGGACTGGTCCGCCCCCGGCCCCGCTCCGCCAGAAAGATCGCCCGATCCATGTAGTCGGCATCGACGAGCATGAAACGGCAGCCCTCACCACTTTTCTTCGAACAGCCCGTCCACG
>Ga0066903_100000138_pt1 | contig 35926 bp, 35 predicted proteins | sample PanSoiMetaGPlot1_FD_67491 | JGI IMG/M metagenome (GOLD analysis project Ga0066903, IMG submission 67491) | Tropical forest soil microbial communities from Panama analyzed to predict greenhouse gas emissions - Panama Soil - Plot 1 (version 2) | ecosystem: Environmental > Terrestrial > Soil >... | reverse complement strand
ATCTGGGTTATTGCGCTTGTCTACATGCGGTCCGTGCTCCTTTAATGACACGTCGCCTCTGCCTTCGCCTGAAAGTCGAGAAACACCTCCGGTAAACACGAACTCGATTGCATCGACAACTCCGCTCTTGCCCGTACCGTTCGGGCCGCCAACGGCGAAGTTCTTCCCATTAAAGGTTAGTGTAAGGCTGCGAATTCCCCGAAATTCAGTGATCTCGAGGAAGTCGATGCGAATCACGGCTACACCTCCTCGCCTAAAACGGCTTCTTTAAGTGCTCGTTCAGTGAAGGTTTTATTTTCCAGTAATGTCGTGCGCAAGCGTGAAATTACTTCGGGCGACACTTTGCCATCGACGAGAGCCTGAATAAATTTCTCGAAAACGCGCGCCGGAATATCAACCGCCGCTTTGTCCGAAATCGGGGTTGCCATTTTTTCTTCACACGTCGTATCACATTTTTCGAAAACTTTGCAATGTGTATTCCTGTTCGTGGATAACAAGCCGGTTGCGCAAATGTTCGCGCCGTTGTCACGAATTGGGCGTCAACTGGATAGCGGATATAACTCAACTGTTCAGCCTGGCCACTTCAGCCTGGCCACTGCGCTGGTTTGGAACGGGTCGTCCTGTTCTTGAACAAGATGTTGAACATGGTGAGCTATCCGTAACAGCGCGTGATATACTGTTGCAGGTCGAACTAGTGCGATTCGCTCAGTTTGTCGCTCGCGTTCACCCTTCGCTCGAGAACGCGCAAATTATTCCGGATCATGATTATGTTGTGGAAGAATATCTCGAGCGGGACTTCTTTTGACTGACACGAAGTGTCCGCAGGCTGCATAACCAGTATCCAGCTATGCGATCGCAGCCAGATCTTCTACAATGACTTCAGAGTGAGTCTGGACAATTTGAGAGAACATCGCACTATCACCGCGAACAGAACATTCGGGATCCTCCGACGTGCTATCTACTCCACGATTTTACTAAGCGCTGCGAGTGATGACGGTATATCCCATGGAGTTTGATCTACTCGTACACACCACAGGAACCGGGCCGCAGACCGATTAGTAACCGCCGGTTCAGTTTCCGCAATGATGGAAAGCTTTGCGAAATGCCGACGCAATTGGCCGACGTACTGAAACGAGACGCCGAGGCGCGCGGCGACGTGTTGTATCGGGAAAGGGAAGTCCGGCTGTTCTGAAATCGCGGCGTGTCGTGCAAAGCTTTTCAGTATCCGGAAGAGGTCGAGTTGAATCTCAGTTTCAAGCGTCGCAAAGATTTCCTGCTCGGCATTTGTAAGCTCGCCAAGCCATTGATTGGTTATCCAAGTCCAAAGTTCCTCAAATTCTTCCAAATGCTCTGCCTGCGTAGCGTTCGGCTGAACTCGTGCGGCTCGGTACTGCGCATCCGCGATGGCACGCCCCACAGTGTGGCCGACTTGCCGAAAAATGCAGTATACAAGCTCGCGCAGTTGTGTATGACGCGTACCTGATTGGGTGATAGCAAACTGTTCAATCCAGTTCTGAGGCTCGCCACAGTAAAACGATGGGTCTCCGCTATCATTCAACTGATCGATCCCTGCTTCGCTGCTTGAACGATATAGAAAAGAACCTACTTCTTTCTCTTCCTTCTTGTGAAGAAGCGCGCCTGTTGACTCAAAGAAAATTGCGCCGAACTGCTTTATTTTTGGATTCCACGTCCCCGGCACCCTAATAGCATGTGGTCGTGAACGGTTGCGGGTTTCGTGCGGGAAGATTTCGCAAATTCCAGGTTTGATTTCGGCACCGATGTTGTCAGCGACTTGCTTTAGTAGCCGTACCCAGTGTTCGACGGCATGAAACTCGGCGGTGAAAACGAATACATGCCACCCTTCACTACCTGAACTGGTCAGAATCAAGTGGAACTCCGGACGGTTGCGCAAGAGTTGCATGGCAGCCAGAGCCAACGCCTTTGCCCGGGCTGCCTCGCCGTCATGGGCGTCGAAATCAATCGCCGCCCAACGACTCTGCCCTTGAGGGTTCCACGGGTAAAACCCGATTGCCACTGGGTGCTTCGCTCTCCCGGTGATAGTGTCCCACGTCCACGTAATTCTTTTCTCGGCGTCAGGGGACCTCGCTTTAACAAATCGCGCCGTGCCTTCGGGACCACAGTATACGTGCAGGAATTCGGTGGGATTATTACCATTCCGCATGATTTTACAGAGCTGAATGAACTGGTCTCGGGTCCAGATCCGATCCGCGCGTGAGCCTTCTCCGATTAGGATGGCGTCGGGCGCGAAGCCAGTCAGGCCGTTAGTCATGGTGTGCGGAGCCCATGAAAGGTGTGACTCGCCGGAAACCTCGCGGTAGCCGTGCGGGCACCTCCATGGGTCAATATTTTTTTTGGAGCTGCAGAAGAGGGCAGGGGACCTATTAGGCAAAATTTTCTGAGTTTCTTTCCGATCAAAGCGTTTGCGCCGTACGCTCTCATCTGCCCCCTCCCCCAAGGGGCCGCCGCGGTGTTACGTTCACGATGGGCACGCTTGAATTCAGTAGCCAAAACCGTAGCGAAAGGCTCACGTTCCTTCGTTGGTTAGGCTGAAACACCTGATTGGTCGTCACTGAGGAGGCGATTTCACCATTAATTTTTCGGGTATTTCTCTGTCGGAACTGAAACTGAGTCTCGGCTGTATATGGAGTTTTTTTCTCCTGAGAAGACCCTTCAGGCGAACCTTTTTTTAGTGGCGGTATTGGATTTCCCAGTGCCGAGTTTCCGGATCGCGATGCATCGCGACAACTGAATCGCACGAATATCATTTTCATGCCTCCGGTTTGGGTTTTGCCGGCACGCGGAAATTGCTTCTCCATTGGTTGACGCCGCTAGCAGGGACGGCGATCGAGTTTTCGGCGCGAACGTAATAAGAGCCAAGCTCGCCATTCCGGATAGCACGCAGCACGGCCCTCTTGTTTAGACACGACCTCGCGGCGATCTCCGCAGGCTTGAGCAATTGCTCAACTGTAACGAGCGAATAGATCAGGTCGATCAGCTCGCTTCGCGACTTGTTCGTAAGCGCCGCGTCGACCTGCTCGCGCGATTTGCCTCGTAGATTCATTTCCGTGCCTGGATTTTGGAAAAAAAGACAAGGCCCGGCAAAAGTTTAGGTTTTACCTAACGAAAGTAGTTGGTGATCACTCCGTGATTTCGGTGCCGTACGAACCTAAATCCACGGTCAGAGTCCACCGCATCGATATCGTCATTTGATATCGAAATAATAACGCAGTGGTAATGCGGCAATTCTAGCTACGGTCTGACGGATCAACGGCTTTATGCGTGAAATCTGAAATTTTCCGTTTTCATCCAGCGCTTTCCCTAATTTGCCAATTATCGGATGACGCCGCAGTCTCGAAGCCACGCGCCTTAAGCGTGGGTACACGACTGCATTGGTCCAAGCATCGATCGCCTCTTCGGAGTCGTCGAGGTCGGGTAGCGCCAATAGACGATCATTTGGTTTAACCATAGATGATTCAGGGATCTGGCTCGCGATTTGCAATACTCGGCGTTCGGCCCTTGCTTCCTTTATGATGCGGTGAATCATCCGCCGCAACGGGGATTGTTTTCCAGTCGCAAAATGGGCAGATTCAATTCTCGAAAAATTAGTTCTGAACGTCTGGTTCGATTTCGCGATCGAATCGCGTGTTTTCCAAAACATCGGTATCATTTCACTCAAAAAATACCCGCATTCTTGATCTCCTCGCTCTGCTTGCTGCGCCACGACCCTGAGAAGCTTGGCCGTCTCGAGCAGCGCCATCGCCTTGCGGGCTGATCGGCCCCGCGATCTTCTACCAATGGAGATAGTCAAGATGACGAGAAACACCCCCAGGCTTACGTTTGGAAGCCTTGATGCTCACACGGGGGCGGGCAAGAGGTCATGCATTCCGATCGTGCGAAGCTGGCGATTTTGCAGCCGGTATGCATATCATTGCTGCGTAGTCTGAACATCTCGGTGCCGCAAGAAATCGCGTACCTCGAAAATCGTGGCGCCCATATCGAGCAGTCGCGACCCCGCAGTATCGACGCAGTTCGTAGCTAGTTTTTGTTCGGTCTTTGATCCATTGGGCCATCCATTTTGAATGCCGGCGATAAGCGGCATCGTGCCCTTCAGTCTGATTTGCGCCCGGTACGAGGTAACCGTCGGTGCACAGCGGTTGGAACCTGAGTATCTCCTTGAGAACATCCGGAGCCATCGGCACCCAACCTTCACAGCTTTTTGGAAAAAAATCCTCCTCAGGTCGATCCACGATCCCGATGCTTCCATTGCTAATCCAGTGCACACGCGCATTCACAATCTCAATGTTGCGTAGCCCTAAGCGCGAAAGTAACAGGTGCGCCACGTATGCCGGGATCTTTCTTTGCCAAGGCTGGCGCGGCAGCGTTCATCTTGGTAAGCCAATTCATATCCAGCGGTCGTGGCAATGATCGGTGTGGTGTCTCTACATTTTCGCCGCGGAAACCGGTCAGATCAGGTAATTTTATTCCCTCATAGAACTTCTTCTTTCGCAATGCCACGATCGATCGCGCCTGGCGAACGTAACTTGCGGTAGACATGCGGACACGCTGGATTACTACCGATCGCGTCGCAGGTGTAGCCCGCTTTTCGGCAGAGTCCACCTGCCGCTTTTCGAATTCACGAATCAAATTCGGAGTCAGTATCGTAGTTGATTTCTGGTGGGGATCCCCTCCGTAAACAGTCCTTACCATCATTCGGAGCGAACGGATATTGCTCCGAAGACTAGCAGGCCTCTGTCGCGCATTTTGCTGATACCTAGTGATTAGTTCACCAACCGTCGCATTGTCACTTCGGAGCTTCAGTGGTTCCGCACCTCGACCAGCGTCTGCCCAGAAGGATTCGATAATTTGCGCTGCGATGCGTTTTGCTGCCGCGATCTCTTATGTTCCCGTGCTGCGGAATATTACTCGCCGAATGCCATTAGCGCTTGGCGGAGTGAATCGGACGTACCAATCGTTCTTACCGGGTGGGGGAGGTTGCAGATAGAATTTCCGCGTTGTGCAGCGAACAGGTACGAGTAATTTCCGATTCTTCACCGGCCCAATGCTAACACAACGATACATTTTTAGGCTACCAAATAGATACCGATTTTGGCTGCACGAAATTACACGTTCGTACAGCATTTACCTGGGAAACAGCTATTTGCACCGTTAGCTCAATTGGCAGAGCAAGTGACTCTTAATCACTGGGTTGCAGGTTCGATTCCTGCACGGTGCATATTGCATAATCGTCGCTTAATCGACGTGTCGTTGCGCAATCGGCATTTTGCGACCCATGCCGAACGCGCGGCTTGTTACTTTTAAACCAGGGGCGGCTTGTTCCCGCTTGTATTCGTTGAAATCAACGCGGCGTTGTACCCAACGAACGGTTTTCTCGTCGAAGCCGCGCGCAATGATATCGCCCGCGCTCAAGTTCTCTTCCACGTAAAGCTGCAGGATCGCGTCCAGGATTTCATATGGCGGCAATGTGTCCTGGTCCTTCTGGTTTGGTTTCAACTCCGCGCTCGGCGGCTTTTCGATCGTCGATATTGGAATGATCTCGCCTTTCCGTCCCGGGCTTGTCGCGTAATCGGAATTGATCCAACGCGCCACCTGATAAATCATTGTCTTCGGCACGTCGCTGATCACAGCCAGACCGCCTGCCATATCGCCGTAGAGAGTACAATAACCAACCGCCAGTTCACTTTTGTTTCCAGTGCTAAGGACGAGATGGCCAAACTTGTTTGAGAGTGCCATCAAGGTCATTGCGCGCAGACGGGGTTGCATATTTTCTTCCGTTTCATTCTCCGGGAGACCTTTGAAAATCTCTTTGAACTGCGCTTTGAAAACTCTGAATGCGTCTGTGATTGGGATCTCGAGAAACTCTATCCCGAGATTACGCGCCAGCGCGCGCGCATCGTCGATGCTGCCGCGAGACGAATAAGGACTTGGCATGGATACGCCCGTTACGTTCTCTGCGCCCAAGGCATCCACCGCGATCGCTGCCGTTACGGCAGAATCGACTCCGCCACTTAGGCCCAGCACGACGGAACGGAAGCTGCATTTGCGACAATAATCGCCAAGCCCAAGCGAAAGCGCCGTGAAAAGTTGGTCCCCTGTTTTGGGTTCCTGAAACTCGATCGTGTCTCTTGATCGGGTATCGATGAGTCGGTCGTCTGTGCGAAACCCAGCAAGTCGCGCGATCAAATTACCGGACGCGTTAACGGCGATGGAATTTCCATCAAAGACCAGTTGATCGTTCCCGCCAACGACGTTGCAGTAAAAGATCGGTCGTTGATGAGTCCGGGCTTGCCCAGCGATCATCTCCAACCGGCACGCAGGCGCGCCGAGGCGAAATGGCGAGGCGCTCAGATTGAGAATGACCTCTGCGCCTTGCTCCACGAGACTTCGCACTGGTTCAACATCGTAAAGCGGTCGTGGCAGATACTCGTCCGTCCAGATGTCCTCGCAAATAGTCACGCCGACTTTCGTGCCTTGAACTTCAAAGGGCTCGACCTGCGTCGCTGGCTCGAAATAACGGTCCTCATCAAAAACGTCGTACGTAGGCAAGAGCGACTTGTACGTTCTGCGGATCGGTTTGCCGCGCTCAAGTAGAGCGGCAGCATTACGAAATGGTTTGCCGCGGCCCTCATTTCGATCAACAAATCCGACCAGCAACGCCGTTTTTCCCACTCGAGCATGTAGCTTTTCCAACAGAGCGAGATTTTCAGGGACGAACCGAGATTTAAAAACCAGGTCCTGCGGAGGATATCCTGTGATCGCCAGCTCTGGTGTTAGCACCAATTGTGCGCCCGCACCTGCGAGCCGCTCATAAGCGACGGTGATCAGTTCGAGATTGCCGCGCAAATCCCCCACGGTGGGATTAATTTGAGCAAAGCCAATCTTCATAATGTGCCAGGTCAGATTATGCCGAACGTCGCCAGCGGCAATGCCTTTTGCCGGAGTTAACGACTTGTGAGTTATCTGCCGTGGCTGACTCGCCAGATGGTGCCGTTTCCGTCTTCGCTGACGAGAAGGCTGCCATCCTTAGCGACGGTAATTCCCACCGGACGACCCCAGACCTTGCCATCGCGCGTGATGAAACCGGTCACGAAGTCCTCGTATTCACCGCGTGGTTTCCCTGTCGAATGATCGAGCGGTACGCGCACCACTTTGTAGCCGGTGCGTTTCATCCGGTTCCATGAGCCGTGGAAAGCGGCGAAGATGTCGCCCTTGTATTCGGACGGAAATTGGTCGCCAGTGTAGAAGCACAAGTTTAGCGAGGCCGAATGTGCTTGTACGAGCACATCGGGAACGATGACTTTGCCCGCGAGCTCCGGATGTTTCCCGTTGTGACGAGGATCAGGATGGTTCCCAATGTAAAACCATGGCCAGCCGTAGAACCCGCCTGGACGCACACTGCTGATGTAATCGGGCGGCAAATCTTCACCGATCTCGTCCCGCTCGTTGGTGCTCATCCAAAGCTCGTTCGTGCCGGGGCGAAAAATGATGCCCACAGCGTTGCGAATTCCCCACGCATAAACCTTTTGCCCGCTGCCATCGGGATTAAACTCGAAGATTCGTGCCCGGTCGGCCTCCGCACCGTTATCCGATACATTCGAGCGCGAACCGATCGACACATACATCTTTTTGCCATCGGGCGAAAAAACGACGTCGCGCGTCCAATGTCCACCGCCGCGCAAGAGTCCGCCGGGCGAAAGATGGGCGGCCAGTTGTTGCGCTGGTCCGCGGGCTTTGAGATCCCCGACGCGATAAGGAAATCGGATCACGCCATTGGTGTTGGCGACGTACAAGAATTGAGGATCATCTCCCGGGGGATAGAACGCGACGCCGAATGGTTTGTTCAAACCCTGTGTCGCAAATGTTTCGATGACGTCCGCTTTTCCATTACCCTTGGTATCGCGCAGCACCTTGATCCGGTTCGCACCACGACTTTCGACTACAAAAGTGTCACCGTTTGGCGCGGTCACTAGAAAACGCGGATCACGGAAACCATCGGCATAGAAGTCAATCTTAAAGCCAGCCGGAACTTGAAGCCTTGCGTATGCTGGACGATGGGCTACGCGCGGCAAGTTGATTGACAAAACATTCGAACTCGGCGGTGGCAAATCCTGGACCGAAATTTTTCGCCGGACCCCTGGCGCGTCATTTGTCCAATCCTCCATCGCATCCTTGCCCGTGAGGAGCGTGCCGCTTTCTGCGCCAGTGTCAGTCGGCCTGAGAAAGTTGAAGCTGAGTACAAACAGGAACGTCCACAAAAGCGGCGGACCTTGTCGATTCTCCATTTTTGTAGAATCGATTCCCACTCGGCAATTACGTGGATTGAACGGGCCCGTTCCCCGAGGTCGTCAAGCTGCCGAGACCTATGGGCTGGCGACCTATTCTGCGTACAAGACGCCGCGCGAGTCGCCGCCTAGCGCGCTATCGTGCCCAACTTTTCAGCGAGCGATTTATCTTTTTTGCGCTCTTTGATCACGAAGGTGTTGTTTTCACCATGCGTTGACCACGGTCCGCGCGGCACTTCGCTGAATTCCACAAACTTCCAGTCGGTAACGTCCGTTTCCTTTAGTCCGAGGTAATCGCGGACGGCAGGTGAAACATCCAGACCTGCGCCTTTATTTAGGTTTGGTTTTGGGCGCTCGTTACCAAACACGTATTGCCAGTGATCGGTTCGGAACGGTCCGGCATCTTCCCACTGGGCGTAGGCAGTTCGATTGCCCCTGCGAATGGCGACCCATCGATCTTTGCAAGTGGAGACAGCGGGACCTTGGTACGCCTGATTGAACCACGGAACAACGCGCGGCGCTTCCAGACGGTGACCGGTGCGCGCCTTATCGTTGTATGGAAGCGCGCAGTAGAATGGATTCTCTCGTGGCGTAAATTTCACCGGAATGTAATTGCTGCGATGTGCCGGATTCGGATCGTCAAAACCGCCGTAGTTTCTTGTCCATTGCTTGTCCCATGAGCTGGTGCGATTGGGCACCAGATTATTTCCGCTGGGTTGTTCACCGATCCAAAAAATGGTTGTGACGATATTGGTTTTCCACGGATAACGCTGCGCGACGTCGGATCGCGTTTTAAATAATTGCCCTGGGATAAATGAGATGGAAGTCGGGCTGCTTGAACGGTCGTCTTCTAGTTTATCGGATTTTTTGCTGAACTTGGTTTTTGCAGGTTCTGCTTTTTCCGCGGTGCCGTGTGCAAAAAGAGATGAAATCGACGAAAGGACAACCGCAATCGTGTGAGTAAGTTTTCCGGGCTTCATAGGTGTGGTATCAACGCAGTGCAGAAAGAAAGGCGGTGCGTCTTTAATTGTTTTCGTTCACGAAGGCGCGGATGCGCGTCACTCGCGGGAATTCAGATATGGCGTAAAGTGCTTGCGGAATCAGATTAGTCAACAAATTTTCCCGGATTCAAAATTCCGTTCGGATCCAGTGTTTGTTTAATCTGGCGATGCAATTCGCGGGTCACGGGGCTCGTTGCTTCGGGCCACCAGCGCTTTTTGGCCAAGCCGATTCCGTGCTCACCAGTAATTACGCCGCCCCATGCCAGCACCTGCGCGAAAAGATCGTCAAGCGCGTGCTCCACTTTTTTGCGCACCGCAGCGTCGCGATTGTAGCGGTCGGCCATGATGTTGACGTGAATGTTGCCGTCTCCGGCGTGACCGAAGCAGGCGATTGGGAATCCATGTTTGGCCTGTAGCCTGTCGGCGAATTCCATGAGATCCACCAAGTGGCTGCGTGGCACGACCACGTCCTCGTTTAGCTTGGTGAGTCCGGTTGCGCGCAGCGAATTGCTGAATTGACGGCGCAGGGCCCAAAGCTTTTCGCAATCTTCCTCGCCGGTGGCGATCGCCAGGGCGTTCGCTCCTTTCTCTTCAAGCAACTCGCGAATCGCGGCTACTTCGCTCCGGACGCTTTCCTCCTGCCCATCGAGATCGACAAGTAGATGAGCGTTACCCTCGGGAACAATCAGTTGGCCGAGATCGCGTCGCGCCGCTTCCAGAGTGAAATGATCGGCGATTTCCAATGAAGAAGGCAAAAACCCAGTAGCAAAAATTGCCTGGACAGCTTCGGCAGCTTGCGCCGCAGTCGCGAACGCCGCTGATAAGGTCGCGCGCGCCGGCGGAAACGGAAGTAAGCGCAGCGTGATCTCGGTCACCACGCCGAGCAATCCTTCCGAGCCAACGAAGAGACCGATCAAATCGAATCCGGTTTTGTTCTTGTGTACGCGACCACCGGTTCGCAGCACTGCGCCGTTAGCCAACACCACTTCAAGGCCGATCACGTAATTTCTAGTCACACCGTATTTCAAACAACGCGGTCCGCCCGCATTGGTGGCGACGTTTCCGCCGATAGTGCAATCTTTCATGCTCGCAGGGTCGGGCGGATAAAATAGTGTTTGTGCGCGCACCACCGCCTTCAACTCAGCGGTAAACACGCCGGGTTCAACGATTGCGACTGCGTCGGCGAAGCTGATTTCTTTGATCCGATTCATCTGCGCCAACGAAAGCGCTATTCCACCGCGCATCGGGACACAGCCGCCGACGTATCCATAGCCGCCGCCGCGCGCTGTCACCGAAATTTTTTCGCGTGACGCAAATTGAAGCAGCTTGCTGACGTCACTCGTCGATCTGGCAAAGACGACGGCATCGGGTTGATGAGCCGCGAACCATTTGTCACCACTGTGCGCCGCCAGTGTCTCAACGTCGTCAGCGACTATCTCCTTACCTACCACGTTCCCGAGTTGCTCTCTCAGGCTCATGCTCGTGATCGTAATCCTGCTCAAATCGAATGTCAGCCAGCGTGGCTGACATGCCTTCTTTAGATCGCTGCGTGATAGTGTCGCGCCTGCTCCATTCGCGTAAGCAGTTTCTCGACTCCCGGAAAGATAACCGGCCTAGTCGTATGAGATCCTGTGAATTGTTTCACCGCCTCCATCGAATCGAAGCGAAGCAGCGTCAAAATTCGACTTCATCACCCTCCTCGCAGAGGAACAGTTCGGCGCCGCGATACCCTTTGATATTTCGCGCAGCAATGTTCGGGAAAATTTCGTCGCGCAGCATGTTCTCATATTCTTTTGCATCGACTGGTTTCGTCCATCCACGCCAGATTCGCGCAATCATTGTGAGAAAGAACAAGGTACGACAAAGAAGCGATCACATTCCCATTATCTGGTATCCGCCGTCGACATAGATGACCTGGCCTGTTATTCCGGCAGCGCCGTTGCTCGCGAGGAAAACTCCCATGGCGCCCAATTCGGCCGGATCACAACTGCGCTTTAAAGGTGCGCGCTCCTGATAATGCTTCAACATTGAAGTGAATCCGCTGATGCCACGTGCTGCGAGCGTCTGGACTGGTCCGGCGGAAATACAGTTTAGCCGGATTTTTTTCGGGCCGAGATCATAAGCTAGATAACGTGTGCTGGCTTCGAGGCTGGCCTTTGCTACGCCCATCACGTTGTAGTGCGGCACAACTTTTTCCGCGCCGTAATAAGTCATCGCCACAACGCTCCCGCCATTCGTCATTAACGGTGCTACTTCGCGCGTGAGCGCCACGAGCGAGTAGGCGCTGATGTCGTGCGCAACCCGGAAGGCCTCCCTTGTTGTGCTTACAAAATCGCCTTCCAAAGCTTCCCGCGGCGCGAATGCAAGCGAGTGAAGCATCAAATCGACGCGATCGGTCGCGCTTCGCACGTTTTCGAAGAATGCTTTGATCTCATCGTCGCTGGAAACGTCACATGGGAAGAATGGAGTTTCCTCGCCGAATTCGCCGACCAGTTCCTCGACGTTTTCCTTCAGTCGCTCGCCTTGATAATTGAAAATTAAGCGCGCACCCGCCGCGGCCCATGCTTTTGCGATCGCCCACGCGATGCTGCGCTTGTTTGCCACGCCAAACACGAGCCCCACTTTTCCTTCTAAAGTTTGCTGGGTCATAAATCCCTGCACGATACCCGCATTTCCGACATCGCAAAGACGCCGGCCTTAGCTAAAGTCTGCAGCTTATGACTACTCGATCGGGCTTTTTCTGTGCGCTATTTGCTTGGTTTTCGTCGATTTCGATTTTGATGGCACAAGAGCACACGCCGTCAGGCAGTACCCCGATCGGCAGCCCATCGCCTGCGCCTTCCTCTTCCCCAAACGCGCTGTTGTCTTCTTCGGTGACACCGACTCCTTCACCGACGCCGCCCAAGCTGTCTGATGTGCTCTTCAAGAATTTGAAAGCGCGCTCGATTGGACCGGCGGTGATGGGTGGGCGTGTCTCGGATATTGCGATTAGCCCAAATAATCCATTTATCTTCTACGTCGGCCTCGCGCACGGTGGCGTTTTCAAGACGAACGATAACGGCGTTACTTTTGACCCAAGCTTCGATAAGCAACCAATGCTCTCGATTGGCGCAGTTGCGGTTGCGCCATCCGATTCAGATGTCATTTGGGTGGGAACCGGCGAAGCCAACGACCGGAATTCGTCTGATTGGGGCGATGGCGTGTATCGGACTACCGACGGTGGAGAGAAGTGGCAGAACGTCGGCCTCAAAAGCAGCCGCGCCATCGCGCGAATTGTAGTCGATCCAAAAAAGCCCGACGTCGCCTATGTAGCTGCAATGGGCAATTTGTGGATTGATGGCGGCGAGCGCGGGTTATTCAAAACGACTGACGCGGGCAAAACATGGAAGCTGATTTTGAAAGCAGCTGCTCCGCACGATGCGCGTACGGGATGTGGAGACGTGGTGATCGATCCGACGAACTCGGAGACCGTTTATGCTGCGCTTTATGCACGACAACGCACTCCGTGGAGTTTCACTTCCGGTCCCGGCGTGACCGGCGGCGAAGATGTAGGCGGGATTTTCAAGAGCACTGACGGCGGGACCACGTGGAAGAAGCTTGGCGGCGGTTTACCGCCTCAAACCGGTCGGATCGGTCTCGCGATCAGCGCGACTAAACCGAAGGTTGTCATGGCGGTGGTGCAGAGTTACGCAGGAGGATTTGGCAAACTGGACGATTTGCGCAGCAAGAGTGGTGGCGTTTTTCGATCCGATGACGGAGGGGAAAAATGGACGCAAATGAGCACCATCGATCCGCGTCCATTTTATTTCAGCCAGATTCGCATCGATCCTGCAAACGATCAGCGCGTTTATGTTCTGGGCTTCGCCCTGCTGGTGTCTGATGACGGCGGAAAGAATTTTCGCGAAGATCTAAGCGAAAAAGTTCATCCGGATTGTCACGCGCTCGCGATTCAACCCGGCACCGTGGGGCCGCCGAAGCCACCCAGACCGGAAGACAAAAACAAGCCTCCAAAGCCGCCAGTTTGCCAGCGCTTGCTGCTCGGGACAGATGGCGGCCTGTATCAAAGTTTTGCCGGCGGCAAGAACTGGGACCATCTGAACAAAATTCCCGCTGGAGAATTTTATCGGATCTCGCTTGACGACACGAAACCCTATTTCAGGATTGCGGGCGGACTTCAAGACAACGAAAACTGGGTCGGGCTGAGCGGAGTGCAGAGTAAGGAAGGCATTCGCAACTGCGATTGGACCGCGCTGGCCGGTGGCGACGGCTTTTATGTGTTGTTCGATCCAACCGATCCTGACACGTTTTACGCGGAAAGCCAGCAAGGCGAAGTTCATCGGATCAATTTGCGAAACGGCGAAATACGCCGGTTGCGTCCCGAGCCGGCGGAAGGCCAGCCGCGTTATCGGTTTAACTGGAATTCTCCCATGGTCATGAGCAGACACAAACCGGGCGTGATCTATTTGGGCGGCAATCATGTCTTTCGGTTGACTGATCGTGCCGAGAAGTATTTGGTCATCAGTCCTGATCTTACGCGCAATGATCCGACGCGTACCACGGCGGCGGGGAGCGGAGCGGAAAATTACGGCACCGTGTTTTCGCTCGCTGAATCGCCGAAGCAGGCCGGCCTGCTGTGGGCGGGAACGGATGATGGGCGACTCTGGGTTACGGAAAACGACGGCGGGAAGTGGACGGAATTGACCGACAATTTGCCAGAGTCGGCGCGAGGGCAATGGATTGCGCGCATCGAATCTTCCACCGTTGATTCAAATGTCGCTTATGTAGCGATCAATGCATATCGCTCTGGTGATGATCACCCCATGATTTTGCGCACGGCTGATCTGGGCAAAACATGGCAATCGGTTGCCGGTGATCTTCTACCGAATGATCCGGTCGAAGTTGTGCGTGAAGACCCGGTGAATTCGAAATTGCTTTACGCAGGCACGCACTCAGGATTATTCGCGTCGTTTGATCAAGGCGCACGCTGGGTGCGCATTGGCGATGTTCCTTCGGTCCGCGTGGATGACATTCAGATTCATCCGCGCACATCTGACCTTGTGATCGCAATGCACGGTCGCAGCATCGCCATTTTGGACGACATCATCCCGTTTCGTGAATTCACGCCGGAAATTGGGTCGAGGCCCGCTCAATTGTTCAGCGTTCGTTCCGTCACCGGCGCCTATCTGCAACCAGGATTTGTTGATTCGAACGGCAAGGGGATTTACCGCGGCCAGAATCCACCCGAGGGGGCGCTGTTCACAGTTTGGGTGCGGGAATTTACTGGCGACGAAATCAAAATTACTGTGACAAAATCTACCGGACAACCAGTCGCGAACCTAAAAGCGCCGGGCACGCCGGGCTTTACTCGATTGAACTGGGACCTCAGGCCGACGAAAGAGGTGATTGCCGAATATGGCGGCGATGATCCAAAGCGGCTTCTTCCGGCTGGAGATTATACTGCAGAATTAACCTTTGGTACAACGAAGGTGAAACAGACATTTCACGTTGATCTCGCCGAAGGCATCACGCCGCGGTGACGTCTGTTCCCATGCCTGCGATTGGAATCACGGGCGGAATTTCCACAGGCAAAAGCACGTTTTGTGATTGTCTCCGGGAAATTCTGCCCACGTCGAAATTCTTCGATGCCGACCTGGCAGCGCGTTCACTTGCTGAACTTCCGGAGGTGAAACAGGAAATTGTCGCTGAGTTTGGTACGGAGGTCCTTTTGCCCAACGAGCACTTGAATCGAGTGAAACTTCGGGCGATAGTGTTTGCTGACGCGACTAAGAGACGCGCGCTCGAACGAATTCTTCACCCTCGGATACGCCGCCAGTGGATGGCGGAAGCGAAACGGCATCGTAACTCTTCTGATTTCTTCTTTGCGGATGTTCCACTTCTTTATGAGGCCGGCGGTGAAAAATGGTGCGAGCGAGTTGTCGTGGTCGCTTGTTCCCGCAAGGTGCAAATAGCCCGGTTGGTGAAACGAAAGTCTCTGAAAGACTCCGAAGCTGAACAGATAATCAACTCACAAATGCCCCTGGAGGAGAAAATAAAACGCGCAAATCATGTCGTTTGGAATAACGGCGATCGCGCGATGCTCATGGAGCAAGCAAGGGAGCTTGTCATGCTTTGGCAAGAGCGATCATGGAAGAAAAACTAAAGGTTTCGGCTTCGGAGACAGAGAATTCAGCGGCAGGCATACCGCATGTCGAGGTTCAAAGTGGAGCTGAGGTTCCTGGGTCTTTCGCCACGCGATCCAGCGAAGAGCGCAAGTTACGAAGCGATCTGTCACTGGACATAAACGAGTTGCAGGAGTCTTGCGGTGAAAAGCTGGAGGCTCTTGCGCGCGATTTAGACGTGTATCTGCACCCAGTGCGCTCGCGTCATCAGCACATTCTCGACATCGTACGGGCCGCATTGAGCGCGAGCGCTACTGTCACCGCGCAAGGTTTCCTCGACCAACCAGGCGATTCCTTTACCATGTTGCGCTGGCCGAGACTAAATTTTCTTGCAGTTCCCGAGGATGTTTGCGTCCCCCGCGTGCTGATCGAACAGCATCGTTTGCGGCCAGGGCAAAAAGTCGCGGGACCCGTGCAGTTGCCCGGCCAGCGCGGGAAATTCCTATGTTTGGAGAAGATCACAAACATTGAGGACCGTCCTACTGAAGAATGGACGGAACCAACCGACTTTGAGAAGCTAACGCCGCAATTTCCACAAGGCCGCATTATTCTAGAAAATCCGAAAACGAATTCCATCACGGCGCGGGCCGTTGACTTGCTGGCACCGCTGGGTCGCGGACAACGCGGGCTGATCGTGGCGCCGCCGCGAGTGGGCAAGACCATCCTCCTGAAGGAAATTGCCAAGGCGATTCGGGTAAATCATCCTGACATTGTTCTCATATTGCTTTTGGTCGATGAGCGGCCGGAAGAAGTGACGGACCTGGAGCGCGAAGTCGACTGCCAGATCTACCATTCCAACTTTGACGAAAGCGTGCAGCGACATGTTCAGGTGGCGGAAATGGTGATGGAGCGCGCTAAACGACTCGTAGAAATGAAACAGGACGTGGTGCTTTTACTCGACAGCATCACACGCCTTTCCCGTGGGTACAACAATCTGCAGCCGGGCAGGGGACGCATCATGTCGGGTGGTGTAGAGGCCAAGGCGCTGGTTAAGCCAAAGAAATTCTTTGGATCGGCACGGAATGTGGAAGAAGGTGGCAGCCTGACAGTCCTCGCGACTGCCTTGACGGAAACGGGCAGTCGGATGGATGAATTGATTTTCGAAGAATTCAAGGGCACCGGCAATATGGAGTTGCATCTCGATCGGGCCTTGCAGGAGAAGCGGCTGTACCCGGCAATCCACCCGTTGCTCTCAGCGACCCGCCGCGAAGAGTTGTTGTATCATCCCGATGAGTGGGACCGCGTGCTGATGCTGCGCAAAACAATGGCGGCGCTTCCGCCTCTCGAAGCGATGGAAAAGCTGATCGATAATCTGCACGCGACGAAAACAAACGCTGAATTGCTCTTGAGCGGATTGCGCTGAGGCGAAACGTGATCACAGGCGCCGGGCAACTAGCGAGTTTAATTGAGCAAATCGAATCGACCAGTCGCGTCGCAGTCGATACTGAAGCGGACAGCCTGCATTCGTACAGGGAGAAGCTGTGTTTGCTACAGATCAGCGTGCCAGGGTCTGCTGCGACCGGCATCGTCGATGCCGGTGGGGACCAGCTTGATCTTGAAGTCGGCCTGGATCATCGATCCCGGTCGCGCGATTACATTGTCGATCCGTTGGCCGATATCGACTTGGAGCCTTTGCGTCGAGCGCTGGAACCCAGGGAAATTGTTCTGCACGGCGCTGACTATGATCTGCGAATGCTGCGTCGCGGTTTGAATCTGGTAACAACCAGAATCTTCGACACACTGATTGCAGCGCGTCTGCTCGGCATTCGCGAATTTAGTCTCGCTGCGCTACTGAAACGTTACTTTGGTCTCGAACTCCTGAAGGGTTCGCAAAAGGCCAATTGGGCACGGCGACCCTTGCCCGAGCGTATGGCGGAATACGCGATTAATGATGTGCACTATTTGCTTCCTCTGGCCCAAAAATTGGAAGCAGAATTGGACCGTTGTGGGCGCCGGCAGTGGTTGTGTCAGTCATGTCAACGCGCTATTGAGCAAGCCGCCGAAGCCCGCACTCGGAGCCGGGACGAACGCTGGCGTATTCGCGGATCCGGGTCGCTCAACGGGTGCTCGGCTGCCGTGCTTCGCGCTCTTTGGCAATGGCGCGAAAAAGAGGCAGAAACCGCAGATCGCCCGCCTTTTCACATCTTGCGCAATGAGGAGCTCTTGAAGGCTGCAGTGAAGTTCACTTCCGGAAGCGTCCCTGAGTTTAAACACTTTTCGCCCCGCCGGCGTCAGGCCTTTCGCGCCGCAGGCCAAAGTGCGCTGGCGGAGCCTGAATCGGTATGGCCAGTTTCCCGTCGCCGGTTTGTAACACGGCCAAACTCCGAGAGAGTCCACCGAGCGGAAGAGTTGGGGCGTCGACGGAACAAGGCCGCTGAGGAATTCGGACTTGAACCTTCGTTTATTGCACCGCGAAGCACGCTCGAGGCGATTGCCGCAGAGGCTACCAGGGCAACGGTGTTGCTGGTTCCGTGGCAACGCGAATTGATGGCTGTTTAGTTCTGCACACAGGGCCGCGCATTGCAGTTGTATTCTACGTTGAAACTGCTGGCTGTAGGATCAGGATCGCCCGGGGCGGATTTGAAGAATCTTCAAAAACGAATGCAGAGCTCAAGAATTTCGAGAACTTTGCTGTACCGTTTCCGGATAAATACGTTGTAGTGGTGTAAAAAATCCTTGACCTAAGAAGGTTTAGGCGCCAAAAAGCCGCCGGAATTAGGTCTTTCGACCAAACTACGCATGGACCGGCGGCTTGCCCTCATTGTTTTCACAGTAATCGCCCCGTTTGCGACTTGTTTTCCAAGCCAGCTCAGTGCCGCCTCGGCCAACCAGGCGAAAGTGACTGCAGCAAAGAATTCGGTTCATTTGCAGGATTCCAAAACCCCTCCGCGCAGAGCGTCTGTAAACGACACCGTGAACGAGCAAACTGTTGTGCGAACCGGCGGCGGATCGCATAGTGAACTGACTTTTTCTGACCAAACAGTTGTGCGACTTGCGGCGCGTACCGCATTCGATTTCAACGACAGGACGCGTGGGCTGAATCTCAAGGAGGGGGCAATACTTGTTCAGGCTCCGAAGAACGCGCATGGTGCGACAGTCCACGCAGGCAGCGTCGCCGCAGCCGTGACAGGGACCACCGCTATGATCGAGTATCATGCCGGAGTCTATAAATTCCTCGTGTTGGAAGGCACCGCGCGATTGTATCGCCCCGGACATCTTGGAGATTCAGTTCTGGTTACTGCGGGGCAGATGGTGTTTGGCAACCCGGAGGCTGCAGTTACAGATCCTGTGGATATCGATATCGACCGCTTTACGAAGACTAGTCGCTTCATTACGGATTTTCCGACACTGCGAAGTGAACAGTCGATTCTCACAGAGAGCCGGAAGCAACACCGCGAGAAATCGAATAAAACTTTAGCGGACACGAACCTGGTGATTTTTGGTGGGGGCACCCAGGTGTCGCTTGTCGGCCAGGAGAAGAGTGATTCGCAGGGTCGTACGACTGCGGCATTGGTTCCGCCACGTCCAGTACCTGGTTTGGGTCGTAACGCTGTGCCAGCGTTACCGTAGCGAGCAATTATGAAGAAATCTTTTGTGCAAACTTTCTCGCGCGGACTGCTTGTGGTGTTTTGCCTCGTTAGCGCAGCGCGTTTTGTCAGTGCAGACCAGGCGCAACAAGCACGCGTGTCCCAGGTAATCCAGGACGTACGCTTGATGGAAGCTCATGGCGTACCGCGTCCTGCAGCCGTGAACGATAAAGTCACGCAGCAAATGGGGGTGCGCACCGGCGTGGAATCGCGTGCGGAACTGACTTTCACCGACCTGACGATAACGCGACTCGGCGCGAACACGATTTTTAGTTTTAAACAGGGAGCGCGCGAAATCGACCTGACGAGTGGCGCAGTCCTTCTGGAGGTGCCGCCCAAAGCACCGGCGGTTAAGGTCAGTACATCAGCCGTTACTGCGGCAGTGACCGGTGGGACAGCTCTTTTTGCAACAGGTCCACCGACGAAATTAATGGTCTTGGAAGGGACCGGCACGTTTTATCCCACCGGTCACCCTGAAAGGGCTGCGACCGTACAAGGCGGCGAAATGATGACGATGACGGCAGACGGGCGCATGACGAGACCAGAGAAGTTTGACGTAAAGCTGGTTCTCAAGACGTCGCGTTTGATTAAGGATTTTCCGCCGCTGGCAAACCTGCCGTTAGTCCTGTCGGTCGTGGACCTCCAGCTTGCAGAGCAGCAATTGGCTAGCTTAAACAGTCAGGCTCTTGCCAGAAACCTGGTTGACGTGATCGGCACGACCGATCAAAACGCGAACGCGAACCCGGTCGTCTTAGTAAGTACGTCGAATCCAACTCCTCCACCCCCGCCTCCGACGACACCGCCTCCCCCGACACCGCCTCCCCCGACACCACCGCCTCCGACACCACCACCTCCGACACCGACTAAGTTCGGAACTCCAGCCACTATTACTTCCCCGAATCCTTACGTGATAACGAGTGGCACAGTCATTACCACCGATCCCTCGATCACGACGAATGGCGTAACCGATTCTGGTAAAATTTATCGCGGACGATCGATTGATGGTCCCGTTTCCGCGTGGGCCTTTGGATCGACATCAGCCTTCGACACTGCTAGCGGCTTTGACGAGCTAATCGGCGATAATTCGGGGGCAGCCTTCAAGTTCAGTGCCCTCCAGTTGACCGGCAATCCGATTATCGACACGACCAATGGTGAAATCAATTTGGGCCTGATCGCCGTTAACGGCATCACTTCCGGCGGCCCGGGCGGCGCACTGACCTTCGCAGGAATCCGAGGTCTTTTGCTCGCGACGCAGAATGGCCCGATTACCTTGGGCCCGGAGGTTTCATTCTCTGGTCTGCACGACCTGACGATTTACGCGCGCGGGTCTAGCGGTGATTTGACGCTCGCCTCCGACATTACCACAACAAGTCAAGTCAGCCTGTTTGCCGAACGCGACATGTCAATGACGTCGAACATCACGACCGAGGATTTGTACACGTTCGTTGGCCGCAATATTTCGATTAACGGCGATGCGATCATCAATGCTCCAACGATTAGCTTATCCGCCGGGCAAAACCTGAATTGGAACGGTCAAACCTCTAATGAAACGGTATTCAATTCCAGTGGCAACGTAAATATTTCTGCCGGCCAGGAGATCGACATCGCAAATGATCTGACCATCATCCGACTAAATGGGGGAATTACTTCGGGTCTCAACGTTTTCCTTCACGCTGGCGCTGACTTATCAGTTGGCGGCGGCCTTTCAATCGTGACGGACGTTACTGACCTGACAACCGGGGCTAACATCGATGTGTTGGCAGGTAGAAATCTTACCGTCGGCGGATCGCTTGAATTGCTAACATCGACGACTGGACAATTATCCGCGCAAGCTCCTCGAGAGAACCTTGGAAATGTGACGGTTTTCGTTGGTAACAATCTGACTACTCACAACGATGCCAGTTCGGGCGGAATTGACCTCGAGATATTCACGCCTGTCCAGCAAACTAACCTGAGTGCGAACCTTAATTTATTCGTCGGAAATAATCTGACTACAGACACGAGCGGCGATACCAAGCTCCTAGTTAACAACGACGACAATGAAGTCGTTACTGGAGCGAGCATTTCTGCCGTGATCGGTGGAAACCTCAACACCAGGAACCTGACGCTCGAACTTTCGAACAATGGGGGAGAAATCGGTAATGGAGGCGTTGTTAGCCTTTTTGCCACATCTGGCAACATAATCACTCAGGGTCATGCCAATCTCGACATTCAAAACAGGGGCGGAATAATGGATCAGAGTGCGCTGATTGCGGTCACGGCGGGGAGCATTAGTGCGAAATCCTTGTCGGCTGCGATCGATAACAGCGAGGGCGGCGTCATCGGCGGCGCAGGTGCTATTGTCGCGATGACTGTTGCCGGTAATGCGAGTATTGATGACAACGCGACACTTGCGATCTACGGAAGCGATGGGGCGGCGAACAGCGCGATTCTGATTAACGGTGGTAATTACAACGTTGGCGGCACGTTTCTCACTTACATGGACGGCAACGGAGCGATCACATTTAGCAATGCCACTGCTCACGCAGACGTGCTCAAAGCCGGTGTATTCGGCGCAAACGGGGTACTCGTTATCGGTGGCGGCATGCTCTCCGCTGATACGACGTTGAAACTTTACGCGCCGGGCAGTAATGGCCAGCTCGACTTTGTATCTAACGTCACCCTTGGAGGGAACAGCGAAAAAATTCTTGCGGCTAATTCAATCACGATTTCTGACAAGGTTGTAGTGACTATCGGCGGGAAAGCTCCCGTAGATGTTTACACGAACAACCCGAACTATTCAGGCTTCGGTGGCAACGGAAACACTACCGGCACGTTTGCCGGGGCTGGAGCAAACAAACCGCAACCCCTGTCAAAAGCGCCGCCGTTTGATCCTACCTCGCCAGGCAGCCCTACCAATGGGAAGAGGGCGAGGACAGTGATCAATGTTCAAAATAGCGGGCAGTTGCTTAATCTGCTCGATGGTGCCGTTCAGGGCGCTGATGGAAAACTTAGGGTCAGTCATCACAACCAGGGCCAGCCGATGAACAATGATCGAGTAAACGTGAATCGCATGATGAAAGCAAACGGAGACATGGCGGATATCCGGCGGATGCGCGATCGCGGTGTGATGCCTAATCGCCTTGGTTCTGGCACCCGAGCGTTCTAGGGATCGGGGAATCTGCATTTTTCAACCTGCTTATTCGTATGGCTGATAAAATGGGCGGAATACTGGATGAAGCAGGCAGCAAATCGTCGCGCTCGTGAGACCTCGACTCGGCCCTCATTTGTACGGGTTGGTCACCACGTTGTGTGTGCTCTTTTTTTCTTTAGCAAGTGACGTCTTCGCTCAGAGCGCGAACCAGGCCCAGTTGACGCGGGAGCAGGCTCCTTCAGCGTTTCCTCCCACCGTCCCTGCGACCGGTTCGGAAGCTGGCAATGTCGCCCCCGCACCTGGCGACGCCGATCTCGGCGAGCAGCAAATCCTCAAACGCACCGAGGAGTATCAACCGTTTACAATTTCAGCTGGGGCACCCTTCTACTGGACATCAAACGTTGCGCTCACACGCAACGGCGTGCAGAGCGACTTCGTCGTCGCGCCGGCAGTCGCAGCCTTTTACGAGCCGCGAATTACCAACACGTTGTATGGACTGATCGATGTCCGGGAGCAGCTCTTCTACTACGACCGATTCGACAACTTCAATTTTGGAAGCTTTGATGTTGAAGTCGGCCTCAGATATTTGGTGCCGCAGTGGCATAATTTGCTTTTGCGAATCGAGTACGATTACAACCGGCTGACCGAGAAAAACAGCTTTGCAGCTTTCTTTCAAAACCATGCCTTTATCCTGGACGCGGAGATTCCGTTTCGCTTTGGCCGCGCTCAGACACTCACGTTGGGCGCCAACGCAAATATCAGCGCCGCAGCGACCGAATCTCATCAGGCGCCAAACATCAACGCGATCTCAGCGCAACGAAGCGATTATGCTGTCTATCTTGGCTACTCGGCGTTTCTCACGCGTTCCTTTTTCATCAATGCCGTCGGCACGCTGGTGGTCCGCCAGTATTATGACGGAGGGCGCGACGATATCAGCGAAATCCTTGCGCTTACTGCAAATTATCGCGTGAACAAATATTTGACACTCAGCGCTGTGAGCACACTGGCTGCAAGCCAGTCCAACCAAAGCGTATTCGATTACCAGGTCGCCAATCTCGGAGGGGCAGTGGCGCTCCAGGTGAAGTTCTAGGTTAACTAGATTCTGTCCTCAAGAACAACAAACGGGTTACGGAATAACCAGTGTCTGCCCAACGGTCAGTTTTTTCGGGTCGTGAATATTCTTCCTGTTTGCGCTCAGGATGTCTTTCCAACGCGCAGGCGACTTGTAAAACTTCCGCGAAATAGAGAACAGCGTGTCCCCGGATTGCACGACGTAACTTCGGTCTGCGTTCCTAGTGCCAGTTTTTTTTGCACTGGCATCGGTTTCTCGCGATTTATCCGCCACACGCTGCGCCGGCGCGGTGCGCGCTTCAAGTTGTTTGTGCAAATCAAGATTTTCATTTCGCAAGCGGGTCGCCTCCGCCCGGGTGATGACGGAATCACTAGACAAAGCCGTAAGCGCCGCGATCTCGTCACGTTTTATCGAGTCTTTGACATCAGCGGCATGAGCGCCGGTTGGGCTTAGCGCGAGATAACGTCTGAAGTGGTGCAGTGCGCCGACGGGATCGTTCAGCTTGTCGTCGTACAGAAGCGCGAGTTTGTAATGAACCTCGGCGGAGCGCGGGCTGTCATCGAGGGCGGCCTCGTATAAATTGATCGCGCGCGCAAAGTCTCCCTGGGCCGATTTGGTATCTGCATCCTGAATTAACTGCGTGTGGCGCGAAGCGACCATGCGATCGCAACCAGGCAAACCAAAAACGAAAAACAATGATAGCCAAAAACAGGCCGCACTTGTCCCCGATGGTGGGAAAATCGAGCACGCACCGTGAATCTTGTCAGCGCACGACATTGTCGGCAATTTGCTTACTTGTGACCCCGCGCGCACTTCAATTCTTTTTCTTTGTCGCGACGTTAATTTTTTTTGTGCCCGCGCGTCTGCACTGTGCGCTCTCGATTGGAACAACCTACTCGCTGAGTTTTGCCGATATTGACGGGAACAAACTTTCTACGGCTGACGGACATGTGACTGTAGTTGTGCTAACCATTCCAGCGGAGAGAGAAAAGGCGCGAACGGTGGGAGATCGCGTTCCGGAACGTTGTCTCGGCAATCCGGATTACCGGATGGCTACCATCGTTCGTTTTTGGAGAAGACACGCTGTAATCGGCCAAAGGATTGCCTCCGCATTCATCAGGCATCGTATCAGCGAAGAAGCCCGGAGGCTCCAAGCCCGCTATGATGCGAAGAGAATTAAACGTGACGCACGCCAAGATATCCATGTCGTGACGGATTTTGATAACTCGGTGTCGTCGCAGCTTGGAGAACCGACAACCGATTTTTGCGTTTTTGTGTTCGACCGAAAAGGCGAATTGATAGCTCAATGGCACGGAGTTCCGAGTGCCGAACAGTTGGCGGTTGCCCTGAAGTGATACGCTCGGACGCGGGTTTGAAATCGCCGGGCTAACGAAGATCCGCCTTAATATTTCGGCACGTTAGGGTCGACTTGGTCCGACCACGCGTCGATCCCGCCTTCAAGATTGTAAACCTTGGTAAAGCCACGCTGCACCAGCAGTCGCATGGCCTCCTCGCTGCGCTTTCCGCTATGACAATGAAGCACGATTGGCTGCTCGCGTTTCAGTTCATCCAGGCGTTCGGCAATTTCCCGCAAGGGAATCAATCTTGCGCCCTCAATGCGGGCTATTTCGTATTCGAACGGCTCCCGCACATCGATTAATTCGAATGACTCTCCTGCATCCATTCGCCGCTTTAATTCCTGCGGGGACATCTCAGGTATGCCTCCTTCGTCTCGGACTCGGCAAAATTGTTCGTAGTCGATCGGGGAGAATATCGTTGGGTTCTTGCCGCACACAGGGCATTGCGGATCGCGGCGCAAGTTGAGTTCGCGAAATTTTACCTTGAGCGCATCGAAATGGAGAAGTCGTCCAACAAGCACCTCGCCTATCCCCAAAATCAGTTTCAACGTCTCAATGGCCTGGAGCATCCCGATAATTCCCGGCAAAACACCAAGCACTCCCGCTTGCGCACAGTTCGGAACAGACTCCGGTGGAGGCGGCTCAGGGAAAAGACACCGATAGCATGGGCCGCCGAGATGGGGCGCGAACACCGTTGTCTGTCCTTCAAAACGGAACACCGAGCCGTAGACGTTCGGCTTGCGCTCAAAAACACAGACGTCGTTTGACAAATATCTCGTGGCAAAATTATCCGATCCATCAACGACCACGTCGTACTTGATCACAAGATCAGACGCGTTTTCACTGGAGAAACGGCACTTGTGCAATTCGATCTCGATCTGCGGATTAATGTCGTGCAACCGGTCTCTTGCCGAGTCCAGTTTGCCCCGACCGACGTCCTTTGTTCCGTGAAGAATTTGGCGTTGAAGATTGGAAAGGTCGACATTATCGAAATCGACAATACCAATGGTGCCAACGCCCGCGGCTGCCAGATAAAGAGCAGCCGGTGATCCAAGTCCTCCGGCGCCGATGCACAGGACGCGCGCTGCTTTTAGCCGACTCTGACCCTCGGCTGTCACCTCGGGCATGATGAGGTGACGTGAATAACGTTGTAGTTCCTCCGCGCTCAACCCCATCGTAGCGCTGCGCTCATCATCGATGATACTCCGATTCATATGACAAGCCTACCTTAGCACAAAGTCTTGGAGAGGTAGCTGGATCGGTCGATCCCGATTAGTCCGAACCCGCCTTCCGCACAGATGAGATCATACGGAAAGCTTTCAACGCTGAAAGGTCGCCGACGTTTGAGCTACTCGGTGACTTTCACCGGTGTGCCGACGGGGGCGTTCTCGTAAAATGTTCTCGCCATTCCTTTCGGCAAGCGAATACAACCGTGGGACGCAGCAAAGGGCGGCACATATCCCTGATGCATCGCGTAGCCGCCTCTGAAAAACATGGCATACGGCATTTGCGCACCATCGAAATGGCTGCCTGGCGGGCGCCGATCCTTTCGAGCGTCAATGTTTGATCTCACCACGTTGCCATAATCGTCCACATAATCGCCAAATATCGTAGAGACGTGGTCCGGGCTCTTTGAGAGAACAGAATAGCTGCCGGGCGGCGTGGAGAACCCGGGCTTACCTGTCGAGACGGTCGATTCGCCAACCAACGTCTTGCCCTTGTAAAAGTAGGCTTTTTGTTCGCCAATGTGAACAACGATCCTGGCTAACCCGGAAGCCGCTTCGCCATGCCACCAACCCACTTCACTGGCGCGAGGATAGGGACCCTCTGGAAGAGTTTCGCACCCGCAAATGGCGAAGGCGATCAGGCCTGCGCCTGCAATGCGGAGGAAACAGCCAGGGTTCATGAAGGCGGATATTTATCCGCGTTTAGTTAGACCGCTTCAACTGAAATTATGTGGTCCAATCTGGCGGGAGCTTCACCCCTCATTTGTCGTTTGCCATCCCTGTTTGACGTTGCGCGTTTGCCCAATACGCTCTGCGTGATGCAGACTGTGCAACCACCGGTCAATTTGGAGAATTGGATCGAAGAAAACCGCGAAAACTTCAAACCGCCTGTAAGCAATCGCTATCTCTACGACGGCCGCGATTTTTTCGTGATGGTGATCAAAGGGCCCAACGCCCGGAACGATTTTCACGTTGTCGATTCGGAGGAATATTTCTACCAGCTGAAAGGCGACATCAAGGTGCGCGTCCGCGAAGGGAACCGGATTGTGGACCATATCGTCAGAGAAGGCGAGACATTCTTTATCCCGGCGAATGTGCCGCATTCGCCGCAGCGCCCGCCAGACACGATCGGTGTCGTTGTCGAACGCCGTCGCCCGCCGGGAGAAAAGGAGCACGTTATTTTCTACTGTGAGAAATGCGGCTCATTGGTAGAAGACATCCACTTCGACTGCGCGGATATCGTTGAGCACTTTAGCCAGGCCATGCTGGATTTTTGGAATGACGATACGCGCCGAACTTGCAAGAAATGCGGTACAAAAGTCAAAAAACCGCAGCCACTGCGCACTCTGTAGGGCGTTTCTGTGAAACGCCGGTTCAAAGGAAATGGCGTCTGACGCAGACGCCCTACAAATGAAAATCGATCTTCATACCCACATTCTGCCGCGCGACTGGCCGGATCTCGACGCCAAATACGGTTACGGCGGGTTCGTCAGGCTCGATCATTACAAACCCTGCTGCGCTCACATGATGATCGGAGACCGTTTTTTTCGCGAGATTACGGATAACGTTTGGGATCCGAAGCGCCGGATCGAAGAGATGAATTCTGCCGGGGTTTCCATGCAGGTCCTTTCCACCGTCCCGGTTATGTTTAGTTATTGGGCGAAGCCTAGGGACACTCTCGATCTTTCAAGGCTGTTAAACGATCACATTGCAGAAGTCGTCAGGAAAAATCCAGATCGCTTTGTCGGTCTGGGAACGCTTCCATTACAAGATGTCGATCTTGCCGCGCAAGAACTCGATCGCTGCCTGAGCGAGCTTGGCTTACGTGGCGTCGAAATCGGTACGCATGTCGATCCAAACGAATATTGCCACGGCGCAGATTGCCGGAACCTCGATCATCGTTCACTCGACGTAGTTTGGAAAACCGCCGAGCAATTGAACGCCGCCATCTTTGTCCATCCATGGGACATGATGGGAAGAGAACGCATGCCCAGATACTGGCTACCGTGGCTCGTCGGCATGCCGGCTGAAACCTCTCTTGCGATTTGCTCGATGATCTTCGGAGGCGTTTTTGAGCGGTTCCCAAAATTACGCGTCGCTTTTGCCCACGGCGGAGGCGCTTTTCCGTTCGCCATCGGTCGCGTCGAGCATGCTTTTCACGTTCGTCCCGACTTAGTCGCCATTGATAACAAAACGAACCCGCGAAGTTATCTGGCAACTGACAAAGATCCTGCCCGGTTTTACATCGATTCACTTGTCCACGACGCCGACGCCTTGAAGCTTTTGCTCAAGCTGTTTGGCGGCCAGCGCGTCGCGCTCGGTTCTGATTACCCTTTTCCGCTGGGTGAAGCAAAGGCGGGTGCGCTCATTGAATCGATGAACATTTCCGCCAAAGACAAAGCACAACTGCTTTCTGGAACTGCGCGCGAGTTTCTTGCCCTTTGATTTGACGTTGGAGGTTGAGCCTTGAGAGTTGGGCGTTTGCTCGGTGCGGTTACAATTCGTGTCTGATGGCCCAAAGATCGTGAAATACCGGCCTGAACAGCGATTCTTTGAGGAAGGGAACGCCGGGTGATCCGCCAGTACCTTTCTTCGCGCCGATTGTGCGCTCAACGAGCTTGATGTGCCGGTAGCGCCACTCCTGCAATCCTTCATCAAAATCGGTCATCAATTCGAAGAGAATCGAGCATTGAGGCGAGCTCTTGTAGAGCCGCAAAATCTCTTTCTGTAGGCGTTCATCTGGTTCATTCGGTTTGGTTACGTCACGATTCTTCAGGTCTGCCGGAATCTGCGCACCGCATGTGGCAAGGAAATCATAAAAATGATCGACGACAGTGCGTTCCCGGAGCAATTGTTGCAGCCGATCGTATCCCGGAAAATCCGGCTTCAGATATCTAACCGTCGATTCGCGCTTGTATCCAAGAGCGAATTCAATTTCCCGAAACTGCACCGATTGAAATCCAGAGGCCGTCTCGAGACGGTCCCGAAAACTTGAAAACGACGAAGGCGTCATCGTTTCAAGAATATCCACCTGAGCGACCAAAACCTTCATGATTGTCCGCACACGTTTAAACGTGTGGATCGCACCGAAAAGATCACCCGCGGAAAAGTCCCTCTTTATCTTTTCGAACTCATGCAGCAACTGCTTGAACCATAGCTCGTACGTTTGATGAATGATGATGAAGAGCGTTTCGTCATGTTCCGGCGGACTTGATCGTGGCTTCTGAAGCGCAAGCAGCTTCTCCAGATCAAGGTAACTCGCGTAGGTCAGGGGCGGTGGCATGCGGGAGTGGATACTAGATGCTGGATGCGGGATGACAAAGCGCGATTCGTTCCGCTTTTATTCAGCATCCTTTCGACGCTTCAACGTATGAAGCGCATGTAATAACGGTCCCAGGCCGCGGGAATGCTTTCGCGCGGCGAGTACGGTCCGGGCTCGTAGGCGCGCGACGCGATGCCTTGCTGGCTCAGTTCGCACACGTACCAGTCCTGCCGGTTTACCATATCCCAAAACTTGATGGCATCATCGGGATCAAAATCACCCCGCTCGAACGCCTCCGGATGGAAAAACCAATCGCACAAGATCACTGTGCGTTCCGGCGACTGCGGCCAAAGTTGATGCACCATCACATAATCTGGATGCAAGCTCAGCAGCATGTTTGGAGAAATCGAATAATAAAAAACGAGCCTGAAATCTTCGTCACCGAAATTGCCGACCGGCAACGCGCAGGCTTTGCCGCTCATCGTAAGGCTCTTGTCGCTAGCGATTCTCATGAATCCGCCCAGGAACGGCCCTTCGGTCAGATCATTCTCCGCCGAATCGGAAGGCGAGATTTTGGAAAGTTCCGGATGAACACCGGCGCAGTGATAACACTCCGAATAGTTTTCAAAGATTAACTTCCAGTTGGCTCGCACATCGTATTCGATCCGTTTTGCTGATCGAAGCGCCGGCAGGTTCCAGCGCGAAAATTTTCCGGCCAAGGGTTTGAACCACTCCTCCAGTGGCGCAGCAGAATCTGCCAGATTCACGAAGATGAATCCTTCCCACAGCGCGAGGTTCACCGCGTGCAGCGCATAATCGGCCTTATCAAAGCCCCGCACCTCATCCATGTTGGGAGCACCGATCAATCGTCCATCGAGTGCATACGTCCAGGCGTGATACGGGCACTGAATCGCTGCGGACTGTCCGTGTCTGTTTTCGATTAGTCGACTTCCTCGGTGGCGGCACACGTTGTAAAACCCATGGATCGCTCCGCGCTTATCCCGAACAATGATTAAGCTCTCTCGCGCGACTTCAGTGACAAAGTAATCAACAGGTTGTACGATTTGACTCTGATGCCCGACCAAGACCCATTGCGTCGAGAAGATGCTCTCCTGCTCCTGCGCAAAAATCTCTGGTGAAACAAAATACCGTTGTGTCAAGGTCGTGGCGCCAGCCTTGAATGTCTCAGTCGTCTTGCGAAATGCCGGCGCTACGTTGGTCTGAATTGATGGCACTTAAGAATGGTTCACGCCGCTTACGTCCACGTCAATGCGCGAATCGCACGCGGATCTCGGGGCATTCGTTAAGACGAACCTTCCTCGCGTCGACGTCGATCGCGTTACCTAAGGACCACCTGGTGAAACTCATACCAATCGTCGAGGTTGTTGAGATTCACCGCGTCTTTCGGGGCGGTAGCGTCATCCTCGATACCGCACGCACTCAGCACCCCCTTGCGCGTCTCGTCATCGTGAATGTAACCGCGCACTGCAGCATTATGCTTCTCGATCGCCTTAGGACCAAGTAACTTTGCGTTCTTTTTTACCCAGGCTTCGAACTTGGGATAGGTCGGTTTGTGATGCTTGATGTAGTCTCTTACCGCCTGCTCTTCGAGTCCGAGCGCGGCACAAGTCATGGCATCGAACCCTCTGCCGATGCCCGGATAACCGGGCGCGAGTTTGCCCTGCTCCTCAAGGGAAACCTTCAGCCATAGGCGCGGAAGATGTAAAACGCCGAGCGGCCCTGCAACGCCGGAGCTGATCATTGGGACGTATTTGTCAGCCATAGTAATTGCTTTGTTAATCGCAGCTCGGACGAATTGCAAGTTGCGGCGCGCCGACGAGCCGTGTCCTATTCGCTCCCGATTTCCGGCTTTGGCAATGGCGAGGAAATTTCCACCTGCGTGATTTTACTGTCCGGCTCTCGGCTGGCCTCGAGCTCCACTTCTTGCCTGGGATCGGTGCGCGTGCTGAGAAATAAGATCCGCGTGATTTTGCCGTTTACATTGATCTTGTTAAGGCTCTGATTGAGATTGTTCGTTGCGTTTGCTGCGGCTTGCCAACTGTCGGCAATTTTTTCTGGAGTAAGCGATGAGGTGCCTGTCTGAACGATCCTTACCTCGTCATCCACAATTTTTCTAGCTGGCGCGCCTTCGGCCTTGAATTCCGGCGTGGCTGGCGTCCAATCGGGTAACACGACGGGCCCCGGCCCTTCGAGTTGCTTCTTCAGCGCGGCCTGCAGCTTTTCCTTTTCTCGTTTTTCCTCTTACTCCTGTCGCGCTTCCTCTTCTTTTGCCTGCGACAGCATTTCCGCGAGTTTTTTCTTTGTATCTTGCGAAGTCGGGTTCTGCTTCTGAAGTTCCTGGGCTTCCTTCTGCATTTCGTGCGCCTCTTTTAACATGTCCTTTAAATCAGGATCATTCAGTGGATTTTCCTCTGCGTGAAGAAGTGGTGCGAAAAGCAGGCAGCCAGTAACGAGAATAGAAAAGAGGGGGATGTGTGGGTGCATCGCAGGAGAATAGCAAACCTGCCTAGATCCTTACAATTCAAATGAACTAACTGACCGGTGCAAAATCTCATCGAGCGGATGATCGCTTCCTTGTCACCCGCCCCGTTCCGTCCGCGATCTTTATCGCGCGCCTCACTTAAGCAATCTCGAAAGCGTCCGCCGGTTCTCTATTGACGTGATCGTATAATACGATATCGTAACAATAAATATTCCAATGACTGATTCGGAATTAACGCGCGCGCTTGAGCGTGGCGAAATCGCGAACGAAGACTTCGACCATACCTCGCATTTACATGTAGCGTGGGTTTATCTCGCCGAGTCCTCATCGGTGGAGCAGGCCGCCAGCAAAATGCGTCATACGCTGCGTCGATTTGCCGCCGCCGCCGGAAGACCGCAAAAATATCATGAGACCATCACATTATTTTGGGTGAACCTTCTTGCGTACGCGCTCACGCGCGAAAAGCGCCTGGAGGAGTTTGTGGGTGCAAATCCACAACTGCTGGAAAAGAATTTCCCACTCGCTTACTATTCCGCCGAACGGCTTTTCAGTGACGAAGCGCGGACTTCATGGCTAGAGCCGGATTTGAAGCCGCTTTCAATCGATGCCCTTGCGACTTGTTCATCCAGTTCATCGCGCCACGCACCGAATCGGTCTTTATCTTGACGACTTGGGAGAGCGCGGCTTGACGCAGGGGGAAGCGCATATTTTAGCGTTGCTCGCTCATTCGCACCTGGCCAACATTGCTGATCTCCATCGCGGCCTGGCACATAAGAGATCGACCCTAACCAGCATTCTCGATCGACTGGCAAACCGGCGATTGATCACCCGCGCAGTCGGCGAGACAGATCGCCGCACCTTCGTCGTCCGACTAACGGCAAAAGGTCGAAAACTGGCTCAGCGCGTTCGACGTCATTTATCCGCATTAGAACGTGCCGTTGTGGATCGCGTTAGCACCGCCGATATGAAGGGTTTTGATAAGGTTATCGGGGCCCTGGAGATAGAAGCCCATAAGCGCGTCGGCTCCAGAAAAGCTCGAGCAAATCGTGATCGCCGGAAACCTGCTAAAACACGACGGGTTAGATGATTTACCGTCGCTGAAAGCGGCCGAGTAAAATGGCGAGGAGCAGGATTCCAGTCACGATAAGAGCAATTAGAGTGTTATAAAGAATTCGATCTTGTAACCGGGCACGCCGGGCCGCTTGCGCGTATGGGATGCGGGTGAAGGTGACCATCGTGTAAAGGGGCAAGTACACACCAGGCAGAGCGGCTTCCAGCAAGTGGTCAATTTTCTTTTTCGCGCGAAATGCCCGTGACGCGGTTTTGTCGCGCATCTCAATGAAATTGCCGATCGCCAAATCGGCGAGCGCGTCGGCATTTTCTTTTCTGCGTGAAAAATATTCCGCGAATGCGCGCTCGCGATCATCGGCGAATTTTTCGAGGCATACGTCGAACACGACGCAATCCTCGAAGGCTGAATTCATTCCCTGTCCGTAGAATGGAACGACCGCATGGGCCGCATCACCGAGCAGACCGACCCTGTCGCGGTAATACCAGGGCGCGCAACGAATCGTCACAAGTGAGCCGGTTGGGTTGTTCTTGAAGTCTTCGAGCAGTGTTGGCATGATGGGAACGGCATCAGGAAATTCTTCATCAAAGAAGCGCCGGACATCGTCGTCTTTCTTCATCGTGGCGAAACTGCGCGGACCTTCGAATTCCCAGAATAGTGTACAGGTGAAGGAGCCGTCCGGATTTGGCAGCGCGATCATCATGAAACTTTTGCGCGGCCAAATGTGAAGAGCCTTTTTCTCTAATCGCCACGACCCATCCACCGCCGGCGGGATCGTCAACTCTTTGTAACCATGTGCGAGATAACTCTCGTCGTATTTGAAATTCTCGAGTTTTCGCTGCATCGCGGCGCGCACTGCAGAGAATGCGCCGTCCACTCCAATCACGGCATCGCCGCCGACGCTCAACTTGCCACTCGGTGTTTCCAAATGGCAAACCGCATCCCTCAGATCGACGTCGGTGCATTTGTGATTGAAATGGACGCGAACGCTTGGGTAACGCTGCGCCGCTTCAATCACTGTCGCGTTGAGCGAAGCTCGGCCGATGGAATTGATACATTTGTTGGGATCGACATCATAAGGTGCGAAATGCAGTGTTCCGGATTTTTCATGAATCGTCCGGCCGCGCATGGGGATCGCGTGCCGTAGGACATCATTAGCGATCCCGATTTGTTCCAGCGCATGGATGCCGCGTGTCGAAATTGCCAGATTAATCGAACGGCCCCCAACTGTATTGCCTTCGCGTGGATCCGCTCGGCGCTCGTACAGATCGACATCATATCCGCGCCGGCCCAGATACGCTGCGAGCAGCCCGCCTGCCAGGCCACTGCCGACTAGAATGAATTTAGCGGGCATGGTGTATCCCTAACTTGGATTACACGGATATCTGTTTGGATCGGACAATGTCGGCGCGAAGCAAAACCACGTCGAGAGGCAAGCGTTCTCGATGACCGTAAAGTTTCGTTCGTTTGGCGAGTTGCGGTTTGACGGAGAGTAAATGAAACGAATTCCTGCGGATGGCGCGGCTGCGGAGCTTATGGCACTATCGGCTGGGTTGAGAGGTCGTTAGTTCGCCGCTCGTTCCGAGCCGACTTCACTTCACTTACTTTGCTATTTGTCGCTTGTTTGGCCTTCTCCTTGCCCGGTTCATAATCCTGCAACCAAGCACTCCATTGCATGTTCTCTTTCCACGCCGTGATCCCGGAATGGCCGTAATGCTGTTCCACTTCGTATTCGTCGTCTTTTATCACCGGGCACCAGAATAATCGGCCAGCCCTTCGCCAGCCATCGAGAATAATTCCGTCTTGGAAAGGCTGATTACGCGCAGTTATCACCAGGCAATTATTTTCGCTTGATGTGTGATCGTAGGCGACGCCCCAGTGCAGCACCAGCGTTTTGGGCTTCAGCTCTTTCAAACGCGTTCCGATATCCTGTGCCCAATGGCCGCACCAGCCACGTTTTCGAGCGCCGACGTTGACTAGGAAGGCTTGAAACTCCGGGTTTAAGACGACGTGATAATCGCGTGCGAGATTGCGCGCCGTGGTGTGAGCGGTCACCGATATTTGCTCGGCTTCTGCGGGGTCGACGTCAGGCCCCAGCTTTGTGAGCGCTTTGGCCAAATCCTTAATCGATCGCTCGTCCTTGGCCCATGTCGGGTTGACCAGAATTAAGAATAAGACAATCCAAAAAATGCCGCGTATGGTTCTCAACATTTTCATCTTGCTGGTTAGGCTTTTCGCATCTCTCGAGTAGAATTGCAACCCATGCTAAGTGGTGAGCCCAGCCAGAACAGACTTTTTTCCGGACAAGAAATTAGAATCGAAGGCAAAGAAAGCTCGCGCAAAGTCCGCGAAGGACACACCGTGGCCCATCACCAAATGAAAAATCGATCTCGCCAACTACTCATTTCGCTGACTTGCATTTTCACAGTCGTACAGACGCTGAATGCGGAAGAGCCCAAAGCTGCCAAGCCGAAGCAGTTTATCTACGTGCTAAAACTGGTGCCCCGACTTTATGCGGATTCAGCTTGGACGAAAGAAGATGAAGCTGTGCTGAAGCGCCATTTCACACGGTTTCAGGAGGCCATCAAGTCAGGTCAATTAATTCTCGCGGGCCGAACATCAGAACCGGGGGACAAAACATTTGGCATTGCGATCTTTCAAGCGACTGACGAAGACGCAGCGAGAAAGTTTATGCAAGAAGATCCAGCGGTGTCTGGCGGATTAATGACGTCGGAGCTGCACCCGTTTGCGGTCGCGCTTGAACGTAAAAACCCCTAGAGAAAGTATTAGGCGACAACCCGACAGAGTTATTGATGCTGAGCTAGAATCCTCGCAAAACGCCAGACTTCATGGAACGAATTGTAGAGCGGGGTGGGAGCTACGCGGATGACGTTAGGTTCGCGAAAATCGCATTTTACACCGGCGGATTCGAGTTCCTTGAATAATCCTTTCGGGTGCTCGTGCGCCAGGATTGACAATTGGCACCCGCGTTCCCCCGAATCGCGTGGTGTGATGACCGTAAATTTTCTCGACCCAATCTTCGTTAACAGGAATTCGAGATAGCTCGTAAGCTTGACTGACTTTGCGCGCAGCGGTTCCATTCCGCCCGCGTCATCGAAGATCGCGAGCGATGCCCGCAATGGCGCCATGGAAAAGATCGGCGGATTGCTAATCTGCCAGCCATCGGCGGACGCCACCGGAATGAACTCCGGCTC
>Ga0066903_100000137_pt1 | contig 35941 bp, 25 predicted proteins | sample PanSoiMetaGPlot1_FD_67491 | JGI IMG/M metagenome (GOLD analysis project Ga0066903, IMG submission 67491) | Tropical forest soil microbial communities from Panama analyzed to predict greenhouse gas emissions - Panama Soil - Plot 1 (version 2) | ecosystem: Environmental > Terrestrial > Soil >... | reverse complement strand
TCGAAGGCTCCGTCATTCGAGACGGATCTCGAATCAAAGTCACAGCCCAGCTGATCGACGGCAGGACCGACCAGCATGTGTGGGCCGATACGTTCGAACGCGAACTCGAAAGCGTCCTGGCCATTCAGAACGACGTCGCCCGTGCCATCGCCAGCGAAGTCGATGTGAAGCTGACGCCCGAAGCGAGCGCACGATTGGCGGCACCCCCGCCTCGGGTGCTGCCCGCCGCCTTCGATGCGTACGTGCGCGGCCGCCACGCCTGGGACAGGCGCGGTGAATCCGACCTGCACGATGCCATTCGCTTCTTCCGGGAATCGATCGACGCGGACCCGACGTATGCACCCGCATACGCGGGATTGGCCGACGCATATGGACAGCTCGGCTACGGCTCGTTCATCGCGCCCGACGACGCGTTTCCGCTGGCGCGTGCGGCTGCGAAAAAGGCGCTCGAGCTCGACCCCACGCTCGCCGAAGCGCACGCCGCGCTCGGGTACGCGCTGATGTACTACGACTGGAACTTCGCCGAAGCCGAAGCGGAGTTCAAGCGCGCTTTCTCCCTCAATCCGAATTACGCGATCGCGCACCAATGGTACGCCTACTTGCTCACCGCGATGGAGCGCCCTCTCGGCGAGGCCGAGGGGCAAATCGCCGCTGCGAAGCGGCTCGATCCGCTGTCCGTGCCGATCAACATCGATCGAGCCTTCGTCCTTTACTACCATCAGCATGTTGACCAGGCGCTGCAATCGATCATGCTCGCGCTCGAGATGAATCCGAAATACGCGCTCGCATACTTCTGGCTGACGCGTATCTACACATCCCAGGCTCGCTATCAGGACGCCGACGCTGCGCTCCATGGGGTGGGCGCCCTTCGAACGTGGACGCCGGCGATGGCAGCACGTGGCTATCTCTACGCACGATCGGGTCGCCAGCAAGAGGCAAGGGAGACGCTGTCGGAGTTTGGCGAGCTCGCACGCCAGGGGCGCTACGCGTCCAGCTATGCCATTGCCGTTGTGTATGCTGGACTTGGCGATCGCGAGCATGCGCTGTCTGAGCTGGAGAACGCGTATCGGGAGAGATCGCACTGGCTAGTCTGGCTGAGACGGGATCCGCGGTGGAACGACATCCGTTCGGATCCGCAGTTTCAAAGCCTGGTCACGAAGGTCGGGTTACGCCCTGGCACCTGAGCGACTGCGCGATGATCAGCGCAACGCGAATGAGAACAGACCATTCCCCGCCGAAATCGCGACGTATTGCTTTCCGCCTACGGAGTACGTAATGGGGCCCGCGGAAACCGGACCGCCGACGCTCGCCTTCCACAGCAGCTTTCCCGAGCGCGCGTCCAGGGCCATGAAATAGCCTTCGCGCCCGCCCGTGAACAGGAGATCCGACGCCGTTGTCAGGATGCCGCTGTCGGTGACGTCGGTCATCCTGAACTCCCACTTCTTCTCGCCGGTCGATGCGTCGAAGGCCTGCACCGCGCCGAAGCCTTCTTCCGGCAGGCGCCGGTTGACCATCGGACCCGGCTGGACGATCCGCACCTGCATGATCGGCAGCGCGCCGGTAAACCGCTGCCCCTCGGCATACTCGACTGGCCGCTTGATGTAGGTCGAATAGGTGTCCATCCAGCTCGGGATGTAGAAGAGTCCCGTGCGCGGACTGTAGGACGGCGAATACCAGTTGGTGCCGCCCTGGTTGCCCGGATAGATGAGCGTGCCCTCCGCCGTCGGGCTCACGACGTTCATCGGCCGTCCCTTCGCGTCGAGTCCCGTCGTCCACGTCGCCTTCACGAACGGTTTGCCGAGCAGAAACTCGCCGGTGGCGCGATCGAGGACATACATGAAGCCGTTTCGATTCGCCCACAGCATTGCTTTCCGCGGACGGCCCTGCCAGGTGATGTCGGCGAGCACCGGAACCTGGACCGCGTCGTAATCGAATTCGTCGTGCGGCGTGAACTGGAAGTGCCACTTCAGCGTGCCGGTGTCGGCGTCGAGCGCTACGACCGACTCGCTGTACAGGTTGTCGCCGGCGCGGCGATCGCCATTCCAGTCGGGTCCCGGGTTCCCGATTCCCCAGTACGTCAGGTTCAGATCGCGATCGTACGAGCCCGTTACCCAGATCGGTCCACCGCCCGACTTCCAGGAGTCGCCGGCCCACGTGTCGTGACCGCGCTCTCCCGGCCCGGGAATGGTGTTGAACCGCCACACCTCCTTGCCGGTGCGCGCATCGATCGCGGCGAGAAAGCTCCGCACCCCGTACTCGCCGCCGATGGAGCCGACAATGACCTTGTCTTTCACGACGAGCGGGGCGAGCGTGAACCCATAGCCGGCTTCGGGCCGCGCGCCGCCGACGGCCGCACTCCAGACGAGTCCGCCGTGCTTCGCATCAATCGCCAGGAGACGCCCATCGATCGTGCCCATGAAGAGCGCCTGTCCGAGGATGGCGAGGCCGCGATTGACCCGCCCGCAGCACAGCCGCGCCAGCGTGGACGGCGTATAGGAATACACCCAGAACACCCGGCCGGTCGCCGCGTCGAGCGCCACCAGGTCGTTCGGCGCCTGCACGGTGTAGAGCACGCCGTCGACGACGAGCGGCGTCGCCTCGAACTTCTCGAGTGACTGCGCCAGAAACACCCACTTCTGTTCGAGCGTCGAGACGTTGGCGGGCGTGACCTGCGCGAGCGCACTGTACCGCTGGCTCATTGGCGAGCCGGAATAGGTCAGCCAGTTCTGGGGCTCGTCTACCGCCCGCAGAATGCGCTCGAACGTCACCTGCGCGCGGACCGCGACTGAGACCAGGAACACAAAGGCGACAAAGGACACAGACAGCGCCGATCGACGTCGCATCACGGTTGCCCCTTCAACGTCGACAGATAGCTCACGACGTCGGACAGCTCCTGCGGGGTCAACGTACCGCGAAACGACGGCATCGGCGACTTCCGCTCAATGGCCGATTCGCGGACCGACGCCTTATCGAGCGAGCGCAGCTGTTCCTTGCCGTCGATCAGTTGAATCGAGAAGGTGTCCTGGTTCAACAGGCGGCCGGTGACGACCGTACCGTCGCGAAGGACGGCGCGAATCGTTCGGTTTTCGGCGCGGATCTCGGCGTCGGGTTCGACAAGCGCGCGCTCGAGCTCGGCGGCACGGCGCGCGGCGCCGATGTCTGTCAATGCCACCGCCGTCCGCGAGCCGCTGCCCCTGACGCTGTGGCACGAGGTGCACTGCCCTTTGCCCTCGAACAGCACGCGGCCGCGGGCGGCGTCGCCGACGGACGTCCCTCCCGGCGCGGGCGCCGATCCCGACGCGGTCATGGAGCGCAGATACGCAACGATCGTCGCCACCTGCCCCTCGGAGAAGCTGCTCGGCGGCATGGGCGTGCCGGGAACGCCGCGCACGATGATCCGGACGAGCTCCTCGTCGGTCGAGGCCCGTCGAAACTGGCCCTTCCCGAAATTGACGGACGGCACGGCATCCCCTTCGGGTCCGTGGCAGCCGATGCAGTTCGACTGGTAGAGCCGCGCGCCAGCCTCGACTTCGCCGGCCACATAGCGGCGCTCCTGTGCCTCGAGCGCGCCGACCTGCGACGCGACCACGAGCAGCGCGAGGAACGCGCGACCCATTGTCATGGTGGCGCGGATTATACCTGTGCCCGATGCAAAGGGCATGCGCGTCGACTCGTTACGCGCGCGCAAATCGCTCGACGACCTCGCGCGGGATGGCCTTGCTCTTGAGTCCGCTCGCCGAATGTGAATCACGCGCCGTCCAGACACGCGTCTCGAATCCCTCGACGGCGAGTTCCTCCCCTCGCAGCAGCCGATGCTGCACGTCGAAGCTCGATCGGCGCCAGGCGGTGACCGACGATTCGACGATGACTTCGTCGCCGAAGGTCGACGGCCGGACGAACCGCGCCCGGGCCTCGACCAGCGGGATGCCGACGATGCCGTAGGCATCGAGCATCGCCGCTTTCTGCAACCCGGCCATCGCAAACAGACTGTGGGTGCCCGCGTCGAACCACTCGAAGTAGCGGGGGAAGTACACGATGCCCGCCGGATCGCAGTCCCCCCACTCGACGATCAACACACGCTGGTGCGTCAGCATGGTCGGCAGCGATTCAAACGACGCGCTAACGCGCCGCGGGGGCGGGCCATCCGTTGTCGATCGGCTTGGCCGCATCGGCCGTGATGTTGACCACGGCGCAGTGGTGGTACGAGTAGTCGCCGTCCGCGTTCTTCCCGTGCTCGGCCATGAACTGGATCACCTGCAGCAGGCAGCCCTTGCAGTTGATGTTCGGAATCGGCACATCAGCCTCCACGAGGCCCGCCGGCCGCTCGGTGTGCGCGAACAGACCGTCGACGAGAACCGGGGCAACCGGAGGATTCTGAATCGCCGCCGACACCGACCACGGTCCACGATCGCTGTCCCGCGTCGTCACGACCGGGTCAGGCGGCAGTTGCGCCATCGTGCGCGCGAGCGCGACGCGGTAGTGACCGGGATGAAAGACGGTCTCCTGAACGAGCACGTGGAACATCGACCCGCCCTTGATTTCGGTCATGGCACCGCTCGGCACGCCGGGATTGGCGGGCGTGCCGCGCCCGGGATTGGCTGACACGCCGCCGCACGGCGCCATTTTCTGTGGATCGCCAAGCCGGTTCTGCACGAATGAGGCGGCCGGCGACACCAGCACAAAGTGCGCCTGGACGACGCCCACGAGGCCCGCGGCGACCAGCGCCGTCAATACGATTCTGGTTCTCACGGTCAGTCTCCTTCCGTTGCGTGCGGTCATTGTAGTCGGTCGACGGCGATCGGATAGAATCGCGCCACTCCTCCATTGCCCCTCGCAGCCAACACTCGACTCGGTCCGTACGAGATCGTCGCGCCACTCGGGCAGGGCGGCATGGGCGAGGTATACAAGGCGCGCGACACGCGGCTCGACCGCCTCGTCGCCATCAAGATCCTTCCCGAGGCGCTCGCTGGCGACCCGATGTTCCGCGAGCGCTTCGAACGCGAAGCGCGCACTATCTCGCAGCTCGACCACCCCCACATCTGCGCGTTGTACGACACCGGCCAGGAGGGCGGCACGTCGTACATCGTCATGCAGTTTCTCGACGGAGAGACGCTGGCCGATCGGATCGCCAGGACACCGCTACCGCTCGACGAGGTGCTGCGCGTTGCGGCCGAAATCGCCGACGCGCTCGATCGCGCGCACCGGTCGGGAGTCGTGCATCGCGACCTCAAACCCGGCAACGTGATGCTCACCAAGACCGGCGCGAAGCTGCTCGACTTCGGCCTCGCGAAAACCGGCGCGCCGGTCCCTGGCGGATCGAGCCTGTCGATCCTCCCGACGACGCCGGCCGGGCTGACCGCTCAGGGCACGATCCTGGGGACCTTTCAGTACATGGCGCCCGAGCAGCTCGAAGGCGCCGAGGCCGACGCACGGACCGACATCTTCGCGTTCGGCGCGATGCTCTACGAGATGGCGACGCGCCGGAAGGCATTCGAGGGACGAAGCCAGGCGACGCTCATCGCCTCCATCATCGGCAGCGACCCGCCGGCAGCCTCGAGCGTCAACACGTCGGCACCGCCAGCGCTCGATCGCGTGATTCGGAAATGCCTCGCGAAAGATCCCGACAACCGGTGGCAGAGCGCGCGCGATCTGAAAGACGAGCTCGTGTGGATCCAGTCGGCCGGGTCGCAGATTTCGACAAACGCGACCGCGATGCCCGTGCCCGCATCGGGCCGTCGACGCAAAGGCGTGCGCGTCGCCGTCACCGCGATTGCCGCCTCGGCACTCGTCGTCGCCGCCCTGTTCGCGGGCATGCGCACCCGATCCGAGAGAACGGTCAACGAAAGTCCGACAGTGCGCTCGATGATTCCCGTTCCGAGCGACTTCGTCTTTGCGGCACCGACACCGAGTCAGGCGTTCGCGATCTCGCCGGACGGGCGGCGGCTCGCCTTTTCCGCAGCCCTCGGGACTCGCGCGCGTCAACTCTGGATTCGTCCGCTCGATGGCCTGACCGCCCAGGTGCTTCCGGGTACGGAGGGTGCCGCCTCTCCGTTCTGGTCGCCTGATTCCCGCTTCGTCGCGTTTCTCGCGCTGGGCAAACTGAAGAAAGTGGAGGTCGCCACCAGCACGGTCACGACGATCGCAGACGCAGCGGGCATCCAGTCAGGCAGCTGGAACCGCGACGACGTCATTCTGTTTGGGCCAAGGGTCGGTCCCCTCTATCGAATCTCATCGTCAGGCGGGGCGCCAACACAGGTGACGCAGCTCGACGTGGCAGCCAGCCAGGTCTCCCACACGAGCCCCTCGTTCCTGCCCGATGGACGCCATTTCTTCTACGTCGCGACCACCAACACGTCGGCGCCCCCGACGTTGTTCATCGGATCCCTCGACCCGCAGTTCAAGGCGAAGCAAGTCGTCGGGGTCATGTCAAATGCCGAGTACGCCCTCGGCCACCTGCTGTTTGCCCGGGAACGGATCCTCATGGCACAGCCCTTCGACCTGGTGCGGCTGGAACTGCAGGGTGAGGCGTTCACGCTTGGCGAGCAGCTGGAAGTCGAGACCCGGCCCTTCAGCGCCGCATTCCGTGCGGGAGGCAACCTCCTGGCCTACCGCACTGGGTCCGAGGCGCTTCGCTCACAGCTGGCCTGGTTCGACCGGAGCGGTAAACACCTCTCGGATGTGGGTGACGCGGTCGATCAGATGGCACTCGCTCTCTCACCGGACGGCACGCGCGCCATCGCGAGCCTCCTGGATACGGCGCGCAACACGCGCGACCTCTGGATTTACGAACTGACGCGCGGACTGCGCACGCGATTCACGTTCGATCCGGCCGACGACGTGCTGAGCGTGTGGTCTCCCGACGGAAAGGAAATCGTATATTCCTCGCGACAGAAGGGACGGCTTGACCTGTATCGGAAGTCGTCTGACGGCGCAGGCGCGGAGACGCCACTCTTCTCGGACAGCCAGAACAACCTGTATCCGGCGAGCTGGCACCCACGAGAGGCCTCGATCGTGTACTACACGGGTAACGCGAGCTCGCGGACCGGCAACGACATCTTCGCCCTCTCCTTGACCGGAGCCGCGAAAGCCACGCCCATCGTGCAGAGCGACTTCAATGAAACCAATCCCGCGATTTCGCCGGATGGCCAATGGGTGGCCTTCAACTCGAACGACTCGGGCAAGTCTGAAGTGTATGTCGTGCCGTTTCACGGCGTCGGCGGCAAGTGGCAGGTGTCGGCCCAGGGCGGATCGTACCCGCGATGGCGGCGCGACGGCAAGGAACTCTTCTACATCGCGTCCGACCGGAAGCTGATGGCCGCGGAGGTTGACGGCAGCGGAGGGGCGTTTCAAGTCGGCCGCCTGCAGGCCCTCTTCGAAGCCAAGATCAGGGTCGCGGGATTTGCCGGCAGCAACTCGTACAACTACGACGTGTCTGCCGACGGCCAGCGCTTCCTCCTGAACACCATCAACGACGATGCCGTTCCAAGTCCGTTCATGATTCTGTCGAACTGGACGGGGTTGAAGAAGTAGGGATAGGGACCCAGATCAGGGAGCAGAGATCAAGAGATTAGGGATCAGGTCAGACATAACCCAACACATCGAGAATCGCTTGCCTGGGCGCGAGGGGAAACGCCGCCGAGGCGCTGCGCGCGCACCGGTCGCACACCCCTGACACGTCGGTTCCATACACGTCACGCCCAAGCACATCGGCCGAAACGCGCAATATCGATTTCCCACAGATGGCCGCCAGCAGCACGGCATCGCGATAGTGCTTCTCGTCGATGAGGTTCGACGTCGACGCGCCGGCGAGCGTCTTCAGCTTGTGCTCCAGCATGTCGGACGCGTCGAGCATGAGGACACGCTCGCGCAGCAGGGCGACCGGCCGTGCCCGCTCGAGCGATCCGGCGAGGTCTGGGAAGATGTCGGTGCGAAGGCCCGACGCCACGTCGACGAGCTGCAGCAGAAACCTCGGCACGCGGTCCTGCGGGACGTGATAGTGGCCGATCAGGAAATCGGCGGCCACGGTGGACGCGATGCGTGTGTAATCCGAGATGATGAAATCGACGTCGTGAAGCGTGCGCCTGCCACTCGTCAGGCCAGCCGACGCCGCCCTCAACTCGATCGCAACACCTCCGGTCAGCCCAACGACGTCCGCCGGCACATGGCGGCACAGCGTGGCGACGCAGTTCGCCAGGCGCTCCAGTTCACTGACATCGAATGGCAACCTATTTGATCTCCACCTGAATCTCTACCGCCGTCTTCTCGCCGATGTTCTCTGTCTCGTGTTTCAGGAAATCGCGCCAGGCCACCTCGCCGGGGCGCCGCGGATTGTCCACCAGACGCCCGTCTCCGAGCCGCATCGTCGTATGCAACTCGGTCAGATACACCACGACATAGTGCGGGTGCTCGTGCATGGGGCTTTTGAGGTGCGGCTCGAGGATGGTGCGCAGCACGCGGACGCGCGCGTTTTCGAGCAGGACCGGATGATGGTCGGGATCAAGCACCACCGGGTCGAGCGTCACGCGCGGCTGGGGATCCGTGGCCGCGGGCGTCTTCAGCTCGATGAGGATGAATTCAGCCTTCGCATCGGAGTCGTTGTCGAGCGCGTACGGGCCCTCGTCGAAATAGGCGACGTCACCAGCCTTGTGCACCTGCACCTCGTCTGAACGCCCTGAACGCCGACGCCGCTGGCCGCCGTCCGTCAAGTAGACGATCACCGATGGTGGATGCCAGGCGACCGAGCCCTTTTCGCGCGACGCCATGCTGACGCGCGTGGCTTTCACCCAGACGTTGTCGACTTCGATCGCCGGCGACGCGGTCCGTGCAGCCGGCGCCTGCCCCGCGCGCACGAGAGGTGCAGCGATCGCGAGGACGAGCGCGGCTGCAGCCAGTCGGCTCATGCCCGCTGAGTATACTCGTCACGATGTTCAGGCCGCGTGCCCGCCGCGTCGTGCCGCCTGCCGTGCTGGCACTGCTCCTCGCGACGGCGGCCTTCGCGCAATTCGGCCGCGGGCCGTTTCACGAATACCCAAGTATTCCGTACGACGATCGCTTCACGTTCGTGCGCGTCAAGTACACGACGGCGCCGGGCGGCTACTGGTACGGCGGCTGGCCGGCGTGGGGGCACGGCTACCCGTTGTCGGAGCAGAACCTGATGCGGATCATGAACGAGATCAGCTTTCTCAATCCGCACATCGACGAGATCAACGCGCTGACGTTCGACGATCCGCGGCTCGCGCACTATCCGATTGCGTACGTCATCGAGGTCGACTGGTGGGCGATGTCCGACGCGGAAGCCGCCGGCCTTCGGGAGTATCTTGAGAAGGGCGGGTTCCTGATCGTCGACGACTTCAAGCCGCGCCGGTTCAGCCGCAGCGCGTCGGGCGACTACGGCACAGGATGGGATGTCTTCGAGGCCGCGATGAAGCGTGCGATGCCAGAAGGGCACTTTGTCGATCTCCAGCCCTCGCATCCCATCTTCCACTCGTTCTTCGAAATCAACGACTTCGACATCATCCCGCAGGCGTACATCGCCGGGCGGCCCGTGTTCAAGGGCCTGTTCGAGCAGAACGATCCGTCGCGCCGCCTGCAGGTGTTCGTCAACTACAACACCGATGTCTCCCAGTTCTGGGAGTGGTCCGGGACCGGACTGCGGCCCATCGACGAGACGAACGAAGCCTACAAACTCGGCGTGAACTACCTGGTCTACGGCTTGACGCACTGAGGGGGCGATGACTTTTGTCAGCCTCTGGGATGCACTCCCTGCCGTCCGGCGCGGCATTTCCATCGCCCAGCCGGCAGAAGTCACCGCCTGATTGGCCGGCTCCGTGCAAGAACCGCCGAAGGAGCCGCCCCGATGGCCCGTTTATTCCGAACCGCACCGCTCCTTCTCTGTGCCGGCGTACTCTCGTCGCAGCCGGCTTCCGCGCAGCGCGACGGCGGCGGTCCGCTGACGACGCGCGAGATCTTCGAGCGGGCAAGCGTATCGGTCGTCACGATTCTCGCGCCGACGAATCAAGGGTCGGGCGTCATCATCGATCCGAGCGGCATCGTCGCGACCAGTCTGCACGTCGTGCGGAACGATACGACAGCCACGGTGAAGCTCGCCAACGGCGAGGCCTTTGACGACGTGCGCGTCATCGACGTGGACGCGCGCCGCGATCTCGCGCTGCTCAGGATCAAGGGCGGCAGCTTTCGCGCCGCCGAGCTCGGCGAGAGCCAGGCCCTCCAGGTGGGCGATCCGGTCGTCGCGATTGGATCGCCGCTCGGCTTCGCGCAGACGGCATCGCAAGGCATCGTGAGCGCAAAGCGACAGGCGGACGGGTTCTGGGAAATTCAGACCACCGCGCCGCTGTCGCACGGCAGCAGCGGCGGCGGGCTCTTCGACAGCCGCGGACGCCTGGTTGGGATTACGTATCGCGGGCTGGAAGAGGGCGCCAACGTCGGCTTTGCCGTGCCGACCGACTACCTGCGCCCGCTTCTCGCGTCAAACGACACGTTTCCGCTGTCGGAGTTGAAAGCGCGCCTGCCGCCGCAGACGCCGAATTTCGGACCGGCGTTGAGCGACCTGAGTTCCGTCCCCGTCCTCGCGACGGTGTACATCAACCGCCAGGGCATGCGCGCGCTCATCGAGCAGCGTGGACCACGGCTCCGCGTCACGTTCCGCAGCAAGGACGGCGACATCACAAGCCACGCCGACCTCGCCTGGAACGCGTCGCTCGAGGCCTTCGACGGATCGGGCCGGACGAGCGCGTCCTGCGCCAGGCGTGCGAAGGGACCGAAGACCGGCGAGGCGCCGCTCAGGTTTCCGCAGCTGTTCGTGATCAGCCCGACCATCCTGCGCACGCGCTGGCTGCGCCCGGACGAAGTGGACTGCCACCGCGACGTCGTGGCGTCGTCTTCGTGGCAGGAAGACATCTGGACGACGCCATCACGGGACCCGATCTAGAAACGCTCCAACCCGAACGCCACGACCGCATTCGTGGCCACCATCGCGACATACTGCCGCCCGTCCTTCCCCTCGTAAGTCATCGGGTTCGCGTTGACGACGGCCTCGAGCCGGTTCGCCCAGAGTTCCCTGCCCGTCTTCGCATCGAACGCGCGCACGCGCCGATCGTTGGTGGCTCCCACGAAGATCAGGCCGCCGGCCGTCACGATCGGACCGGCGCTGCCGCTCGCCCCGGTGTTCTGCTTCGCCGCCGGCAGCGATTCGTTCAGGCCGAGCGGCACCTGCCAGGCGATGTCGCCCGTGTTGGCGTTGACGGCGATGAGGCGTGCCCATGGCGGCTTCGAGCACGGAAGGTTGCCGACGGTGCGACCGGTTTCGTCCTTGATCGGCGCGCTGAAGGTGAAATAGGGCCCGGGGCCGTTGACGCTGGCGCGATCGTACGGCTGCGTCGATCCCTCTGTGCCGCGCCCGTAGTTGCCGCCAGGCTTCTTCTTCTCGATCCAGCCCACGAGCGATGTGTCATGGCTGTTCACGTACACGAAGCCCGTACGCGGATCAGCGGCCGGCCCGCCCCAGTTGACGCCACCCGTGCCGCCCGGAAACTGGATGCTGCTTTTCGGGGGCGCGCCGTCCTCGTGAAAGAGAAACGGCGTGAACGCCCCGCCGTTCGAGAAACCGCCGCTCTTGTCCCAGAGCTCCTGACACGCCTGCGCGTGCTGCGCCGTCGTGTCGTCGGCGGTGACCATATCTTCCTTCTTGAATGCGACGCGGGCCAGCGCGGGCGGCTTCACGGGAAACGGCTGCGTCGGGGCGTACCATTCGCCTGGCACGTCGCCCTTTGGAACCGGGCGCTCCTCGACGCCGAAAACGGGCTTGCCGGTGGTGCGATCGAGGATGAACATCCAGCCGGTCTTGCCCACCTGCGCGAGCGCGGGAATCCGACGGCCGTTCTGGACAACGTCGACCAGCGTCGGCGGCGACGGCATGTCCGAGTCCCAGAGGTCGTGATGCACGGTCTGGAAGTGCCACTTGCGCTTCCCCGTTTCGACGTCGACCGCCACTATCGAATTCGCGTACAGGTTGTTGCCCGGACGGTCGCCGCCCCAGTAGTTGGCCGCCGGACCGCCAACACCCATATAAAGGATGCCGCGCGCCTCGTCGACCGTCATGTACCAGCCCCACACGTTGACGCCCGAGCGTCCTTTCCATCCCTCGCCGAGCCACGTGTCGTTGCCGCTCTCGCCAGCCCGCGGAACTGTGTGGAATTCCCAGAGCTTCTTCCCTGTGCGCGCGTCGAACGCCCGCGTGTCGCCCGGCGGGCCGACGGGCACTTCGCCGACGGTCGCCCCGAGCATCACGACGTTCTTGTGAACGATCGGCACGCCATTCCACGGCACAACGACATCGACCATGCCGTCCACGCCGAAGCCGGCGACCGGCGTGCCCGTCGCGGCATTGAGCGCGACCAGCCGCCCGCCGCCAGCAGGTTGCGGCGCCTCGTCCGCACCCGTCGGCGTCTGACTCGATCCGGCGGTGAAGAGAATCCTCGAGGGCGAACTCGCGTCGCCGCGCCAGTACGCGACGCCCCGCGCCGTGGTCGCCATCCCGCGCGGGAATTCGTACTTCCAGATCTCAGTGCCGGCTGCCGCATCGAGCGCGAGGATCCGGCTCCCCGCCGGCAGGTACATCACCCCGTCGACGACGATGGGCGTCGCTTCGGGATTCGCGGGCGGAGGAGGCGCGGCGCCGCCACGGCCTCGGCCGCGGCCCTGTTCAACCTGCTCGACAGCACCGCGGCCTGGAACGAGCTGATAGGTCCACGCCACGCCCAGCCGCGCGACGTTCTCCGTGGTGATCTGCGTCAGCGAGGAGAACTTGGTCCCTGCCAGATCCCCGCCGTAGGTGGGCCAGTCCTTGCCGGTGCCGGCCTTCGGCGATTGTGCGTGAAGAATGAGTGCTGCAGCGAAGCCGAACCCAGTGATGAAAAGCGGAACGCGTGTCTGCATGAATCACCAACCGTTCTTCGTGACAGACGAGCGTCGGCACGAACCTACGGCAGGGCGAACACCACCACCGAATCGCTCGCGACGATGGCTACGTACTGCTTGCCGTTCTTCGCCTGATACGAAATCGGATTCGCGTTGCCGACGGCGTCGAGCTTCGTCGCCCAGAGTTCCTTGCCGGTGTTCGAATCAAACGCGCGCAAACGGCGATCGTCCGTCGCGCCGACGAAGACCAGCCCGCCTGCCGTCACCGACGGTCCCGCGCTGCCGCTCCCGCCGACACTCTGCTTGCCCGCCGGCAGGTTCTCGTTGATCCCCAGCGTCGTCTGCCACGCGATCTCGCCGGTGTTCGCGTTCACCGCGATGAGCCGCGACCATGGTGGACGCTGGCACGGCAGGTTGATGTCGCGGCCGTTCGCATCCTTCCCCATCGACGCCGAGAACGTGTGGAACGGACCCGGGCCATCCACCGACGCGCGATCGTAGGGAAAGGTCGCACCTGCCGTGTCGAAGCTGTAGTTGACGCCCGGCTTTCGTTTCTCCACCCAGCCCACCAGCGACGTGTCGTGCGAGTTCACGTAGATGAATCCGGTGCGGGGATCGGTCGCCGTGCCGCCCCAGTTGACACCTCCGGTGCCGCCGGGAAACGAGATCGTCGACTTTGGCGGCGTGCCGTCCTCGTGGTAGGTGAACGGTGTGAACGGGCCTTCGTTCATGAACCCGCCGCTCCTGTCCCACAACGCCTGGCACGCGGCCACATGCTCCGGCGTCGTGTCGGCGGCTGTCACCATGTCGTCCTTCTTGAAGCTGGTCTTCGCAAGCGCCGGCGGCTTGACCGGGAACGGCTGCGTCGGCGAATACCATTCACTGGGAACATTGCCCTTCGGGACCGCTCGCTCCTCGACGCCGAACACCGGCTTGCCGTTCGTGCGATCGAGGATGAACATGTAGCCGCCCTTGCCGACGGTCACGACCGCAGGAACGGTCCGGCCGTTCTGCTTGACGTCAACCAGCCCGGGCGCAGCCGACATGTCGATGTCCCAGATGTCGTGGTGCACTGTCTGGAAATGCCACTTGTACTTGCCGGTCGCGATATCGACGGCAACGACCGAGTTGCCAAACAGGTTGTTGCCGGGACGATCGCCGCCCCAGTAGTTGGTGGCGGGTCCTGCGACGGGCATGAACACGAGGCCGCGGGGTTCGTCGATCGTCATCGAGAAGCCCCAGATGTTGGTGCCGGATCGGTTTTCCCACCCGTTATCGAGCCACGTCTCGTGTCCGACCTCACCCGGACGCGGAACGGTATGGAAGTCCCACAGCTTGTTTCCCGTGACGGCGTCGAAGGCGCGCGTATCACCAGGCGGGCCCTGCGGCACTTCGTTCACAGCCGCACCGACCATGACGACGTTCTTGTAGATGGTCGGCACGCCGTTGTAGCCGACGACCATGTCGACTTCGCCGTTCTTGCCAAAGCCCTCGGACGGTTTGCCGGATGCCGCATCGAAGGCCATGAGCCGCCGGCCGGCCGTGACGAAGACGCGCTCGGGCGTGTTCCGATCGCCGGGCCAGTAGGACACGCCGCGCCGCGACACGGCTCCAGCGCCGCCGCGGCCGCCGCCTGGAATCTCGCGCTGCCAGATCAGCTTCCCGGTGTCAGCCTCGAGCGCCACCACGCTGTTGCCCGCCGGCACGTACATCACGCCGCCCACGACAATCGGCACCGCTTCTGAGCCGCCGCCGAGCGGCGACCCTTGCGGCGAGACGAACTTATACGTCCACGCCTGCTTGAGCGTCGCGACGTTGCCGGTGTTGATCTGCGTCAGCGGCGAGAAGCGGCTGCCGGCGAGATCGTGATTGTAGGTTTGCCACTCGTTCGCCGCCGGAGTCTGCCGCTGCTGCGCCACCCCGATCAGCGCGAATGAGACGGAGCACGCCAGTGTCAGAGCGAGTGAGGCCTGTTTGTTCATGATTGGGGCACAAGCATACGCGATTCCTCTTGTACCCGGACAGGGTGCGACCCCGACTGGAGGGGACGAGAGGGCGCGTGTGATGCACACGCGCCCCGACGACGGCTCTTCAGGACTAGTCGTCGTCTCCGTCAACGACGTTGATCCACGCGTACATGCCGGTCTGGAAATGCGGGAGCACGTTGCAGATCACGAGGTACCTGCCGGGGACCGAGAACCCGAAGGATGCCGTATGGTTCAGCACTCCAGAGGGATTGGTGTCGCGATCCGCGAAGGCGGGCGGAGTACCCGGATTCGGGCCCTTGGCAAACACGTTCACGTCGTAGTTGACGTACAAACCGGCGGCGGGAGCGTGATCCTTGACGGTCTTCAACGTGACGCCGGCGTTGTACACCCAGACCCAGTGGAATCCCGACACGAGGAAATTCACCGTCGCCGGCACGAAGACCTGCGTCCCATCGAGCTTTCTCGCCTTGGTGATGCGAACCGTGACATTCTGCGGGACGATGTGCTCGTTCAGCTCGTTCCCCGGCTGTGCCGTGTTCAGGCCGGCACCAAACGCAACGGTCGCGTGTGCGGGAATATTCCGTCTGTCGTTGTCATGACCGTGATCGTGTTCGTGATCATGGTCGTGATCACGATCGTGGTAGTCGTGGCCGCGATCATGATCGTCATGCTCGTGTGCCCCGACCGTGGTCCCGGCCGCGTAACAGGCCAGGACCGCGAACGCCGCCGCCGCCGTACCGAGTCTGCGCATTCAGACGCTCCTTTCGATCGACCCATCGTGGGCCGCTCGATGGCCCGTGATGGAAGCGCGCATCCTTCCACATGGGGATATATAAAGAAACAGAAAAGGACGTGGCGAGCCAGTTTTCTACCGCGCAGGCAGACTTTTGGCGAAACAGGCCGGGCGCTCTGACGCTTGGGGAAGTTGACCTACTTCGGCCAGCAGGGAGTGGGATCCCAGCCTGTCTGATCCGCCACTTTCTTGAACGAGTAAGTGCGGACGAAGGGCTGCGTCAGGTAGGTCGGATCCTCGACCATCGCCGTCAGCGCGATGTAAGTGTCGTTCTCTTTGCCTGTGAGCACGGTGAAGTACTCGGTCAGCACGGCGCGGTCGCTATAGGGCACGCCGTTCTTGCGGATGTACCCCGGCTTCATGTTGGTCGTGACGACGCGAAGCTGGCCGCCGCGCGCTGCACCCTGGACGCGATTGATCGGCACAAAACCGGTCCCGCCCGTGTCGATGAGCGGCCGGCCGTTCACCTGCCACTGCGCCGCCGACTGCCCCTGCCAAGTGGCCTCGCCCGCCGCCGCGGCCGCCGCGGCGCCGAACCGCAGCACACGAGTCTGCGTGCCGGCGTCGGTCTCGATCTTGAGCGAGTTGTCGTCCTGCCACGTGACGTGCAGCCGGCCCGGGCGCTGCATGACGCCGATGGCGCCATACGCGCGGCACTCGTTGCCGTCGGCCTTGTCCTTGTCGGGATCCCATGCGTTGGCGATCTCGCGCGCACGCGGATTGAGCGGCAGGTACATGATGTCGCCCTTCTGCGGCGTCACACGGAAGCGCCACTCGTCGACGATGAGCGAGACCCAGTAGCCGGTGAGATCGATGGGCGCCGCCGTTCGCGCGGGTGGAGGCGGGCCGGCGGGCTGCGCCCCGCGTCCCCGCCCCTGCGCGGACAGGAAAACACTCAGCGCCGCAACGACAATTGCCGTAATGCCTACGCGAACAACAGTGCGTCCCATAATCCCGTTGCGCCCTACTTCTTCGCCGTCAGCCCTTTGAAGATCGCCTCGATGAACATGTCGGCCGTCCAGGTCTTGTCACGGCCAAGACGCCCATCCCAGTCCTCTGTCGGCTTGGCGGCCTTGATCTCGGCGAGCGATTTGCCTTTCTTGATCAGATCCTGTACGCGATCGCGAATGATCGTCGTCATGTCGCGGTAGTACGTGATGTCGGCGATGTCCCCGACGCGGCCGTGCGCTGGAATGAACAAGGTGCCGCCTTCGGAGCGGAACTCGGGCACGGCCATTTCGACGAGTCGGTTGAGGCCGGCCAGGAGCCCTTGAATCGTGCCGCCCTTCGCGACGTCGATTAGCGGGTACCGCGTGAAGTCGAAGATCTCGCCTGTCGAGACGATGTCCGAGCCGCGGAAGTGGACCAGGCTGTCGGCATCGGTCGAGGCGGCCGGCACGTGCAGCAGCTGCACGCCTTCGCCGTTGAAGAAGTACGCCATCTTCATCTGGCTGCCGAAGTAGGTGTCGGTGGGCAGCGCCCGCGCGGGCAGCTTCGGCTTGGCATCACTCAGGCGAGCCAGCACGTTTTCGTGGGCGAGAATCGCCGCGCCTTCACCAACGTCGCCCAGTTCGCCTGCGACGTTGCCGCCGGTGAACGTCTTGCCAGCAACGGACAGCTTTTCGTTGCCGCCGACGTGATCGGGCAGCGCGCTCGTGTTGGCGATGTACCGGATCGGCTTGGGCGGCGCAAGTGTGCGGTAAAACGGCTCGAGGTTGGTGGCGCTCCGCGTCTCCGCGCCCGCGCGCGGCGCGGCCGCCAGGTTGCGCTGCAGATCGGCCTGCAGCTCGTTGATCCGCGCGAGCACGCTCTCGGCAAACGACGCTGCGCCGGAGTCGACGAGCAGGACGCCGTCGGGGCCGGCGGAGATCGTGATGTTCGCGCCGGCGCCGCCGAGCACGTAGATGTGCCCGCGCACGGGAATCAGCTGCAGATCGGCGGCGTTCGCCTGCGTGCGCGTCTCGGGTGTCCGCGCCTGCTGCGCCATCACGCCGACGACACCCGCGATGACTACCGCCGCTGCCAGGGCGCCGCGGATTCTGATCGTGTAGGTCTGCACCGCTTCAGCTCCGTCGATTCTTATGGCGCGTGCGCTACTGAACGCCGTTGATCTGCCGCTCGAGCTTCCTCGCCGCTTCGGGATACATCGTCGCGGGTCCGCCGAGTGTCACCTCGGTCGGCAGCCGGTATTTCTCGCCGAACTCCTTCAGGAAGGGGTTCGCCCCCGGCAGGTAGTGCGGCACGACACCCTGCGGCCGATCGACCTCTTCGACCGGCGTGCAGGGGTACGGCGGAATCTGCTGGTTCGGCGACCAGCGATACTCGCTGGCCCGAATCATCGGCTCGCTCAGGTACAGCGGGTCGTACGCGATCGTCACCCACGTCAGATAGTCGCCGTGGCGAATCCAGTACTGGGTGAGCGTGGCCTCGTCGCTCGACGGCACGCCGTTGCGCCGATAGTAGTCTTCCTTCAAGTGCGTGGTGTTGATCCGGAGCATGTCGCCGACGAACTCGGCGGTCGAGAATCCGCCCCACGAGTGCGGCGCCAGCGACGGCGGATGCGCTCGGCCGTCCATGAAGTACGGGTTGTCGACTGACCGCAGCCACTCGGCGTGGTACGCCGTGATCTGCCGCGAGTTGTTGTCGATTTCCTTCCAAATGCGCACCTGCGACGGCCCGCGCGAGATGTACATCGCGCCGTGCGGCCGGCACTGCCACTCCGGCAGCGTGTAGAGCGAGGCGTTCCACGCCTGCGCCCGGAGCGAGCCCGCCCGGCTCATGGGAATTCCGAGGAACTCGCCGGTATACGGATTCCCGGTATTGTCCTCGTCCTGCACCGGCGCCCATTCGCCGGCGAAGTCCATCTGGGCCAGGACTGGCCGGATGCCGAGCACAGCGCCGGCAAGAGCGATCGCCGCGATGAACCGGCCACGATGAGTCGTCATAAAACCCTCGTCGGTAGGGGACGGCCTCGAGGCCGTCCCGCGGCGGCACGGCCGGAAGGCCGTGCCCTACCGTTGATTCTAGAACTGATACTTGATCGCCAGCTGAATAATACGCTGCGACTGGTTGACGATCGATGTGATCTGCCCGAACGTCGCCGTCGCGTTGACGGCGGTCGACGGCTGGCTCCACTGATCCCAGTTGAAGATGTTGAAGGCTTCGATGCGCAGCTCCAGGCTCTGGCTGTTCATCACCCGGATGTTCCGCAGGAGCGACATGTCGACGACGCGGCTGCCGATACCGCGGATGCTGTTGCGGGCGGAGTTGCCGAGCGTGCCGATCGCCGTCTGCGCAAACGCGTTCGGATTAAGGAAGAACAAGGCGCCGTTCACCGGGTTGAACGTCTGCGGCACGTAGACGTCGACGCCGGCGTTCTGATCGGCACGCTGCGTCGCGGTCTGGCCGTTCAGCGCCCGATCGACGCCGGTCGTGATCGTGAGCCACGGGCCGGTGAGCGCCCTGAACGTTCCAGTCACACGCCAGTCCTTGCCGAACGTCCCCCACGAGTCCGGCGACTGGATGGTGCCGTTCGCCGAGAAGTTGTGCAGCCGGTCGGCGGCGCAATTCCCGTCGTCATAATGCGGGTCGTTCGGCTTGTTGTAGCCCACTGACACGTTGGTCGTGCCGCCGCCGTTGCCCTCTGGCGACCCGTGACAGTGCGACAGCGCGTAGTTGACTGCCGCCGATCGGCGCGCGCCGACCAGACGCGCCGATAGAATCATCGCGTCGTACCGCTGCGTGCCATCGGTGACATAGAGATCGGTGGGACCATAGTACTGGCCGTTCTTGGGATCCTGCAGCGTGAACGGACGGCGTGCGTTGAGGTTCGCGGTGCTTGGCGCCGCACCGTTCACGGGAACAAACAGCGCGTTGTTGAGCGGCGTCGACTCCCAGATGTTGTTCGTCTTGCTGCCCACGTAGCCAGCCGACACGACCCAGCTCGACCCGAGCTGTCGTTCCGCCGTCACGTTCCAGAGGTGGACGTTGGTCGCGTCCATGTTGTTGCTGAGGCTCAGGAACGGACCGTTCAGCGAGAACGGCGCGTTCTTGTCGAACGTCACCGGGAAAATGTTCGTCTGCCCCTGTGTGTTGATGAACGGGTTGTCCAGCCCGCCGAGCGGGCTGTTGATGCGCACTTCCGATCCCCACGGCGGCGCGACCGACGTGTTCAGGTGGAACTGCCCGTTCACGAACTCGAAGGCCTTGCTGTAGGACGCGCGCACAATCGTGCGGCCGTTGGCGGACGGATCCCACGCCACTCCGACGCGCGGTCCGAGGTTGCCCCACTGCGTCAGCATGCCCGCCTGAGTCGGGAAGCCAGAGTCGCCGGGGAAATACAGCCCCGCCGGTGCGTTCGGGAATACCGTGCTCTTGATGTTCTGATCGAACCGCGTCTTGTCGAACTGATAGACGGCGCCGTTGACGAGCTGCTGCGGAAAGAACGGTTCCCACCGGAGGCCGATGTTCAGGGTGATGCGGTTGCTGACCCGCCAGGAGTCCTGGCCATACAGTCCCAGGTAGGTCTGCGTCATGTCGAGCGTGTTCGGCGCCGCCTGGACGAGCGCGTTGACTCCCATGCGGCCCAGCATGAAGTCCGACAGCGGCGTGCCCGAAAATGATCCGTCAATCGACAGCTGACCCGGAGACCGCACGTTGGCGAGCGACAGCGAATTCCAGTGCGAGACGTTGCCGCCGAACGCGAACGTGTGATTCCCCTTGACCATCGTCAGGTCGTCGGCGACCTGATACAGGTTCGTGTTGAAGGTCGACTCGCTCTCCGTGCCGCCCCCGAGCTGGAAGCCGGTGATGTTCGCGCCAACAGCGGAACCGACCGTCAACAGCATGTAGTGCGGCACGTAGGTGTAGATGTTGATGCCGACTTCGGGGGCCGAGAAGAAATCGACGCTCGTGCGGTGAATCGACGTGCGATTGAACGCGAAGCGCACCGCGTTCAGCGTGCTCGAGCTGATGACGTTGTTCCATCCGCCCGTGACCATCTGCGCAAGGTTGTCGCGCCCGCCCTGTCGCGTCACGAGCACGTCCTGCTGTGCGGACTCGAGCTGGAAGGGCGGCGGCGTGAGAACCTTGGACGCCAGATAGCGGCCGAAGAACGAGTGCTTGCTGTTGAACTGGTAATCGACCTTGCCGACGAACTGATTCTCGTCGGTCTGGGATGGAAGCCCGTACTGCACGCGTCCGCACGGGTCGGTGGTCGTCGGCAGCTTGCTCGTGATGTTGAGCGCCGCCTTGCTGAAGAGCGCAGGGCTCACCTTGTTGCCGCTAAACGGCCCCGTGAGATTGATGGCGCGGCCGCCGTTGCACGCCGCCGACGCAAATGACGTGAAATCGCCCGTGAGCATCGCCGCCGTGGGGACAAACGCGAAGCTGTCGGTCGGAAGGACGTTGGTGTTCGTCCCCTGATACCCGGCAAAGAAAAACACCTTGTCGACCTTGAGCGGTCCGCCGAGCGTGACGCCGTACTGGTTCCGCTTGAGGCCGTCGTCCTTCCGCTCGCCATTGGCGTCTTTCGCCGCAAAACGATCGGTCGCGTTCAAGGAGTGGTGACGGAAGAACTCGAACCCGTCCCCACGGAACGAGTTGGTGCCTGACTTGGTGACGGCGGTCACGGCCCCGGCCGAGTGCATGCCGTTCTGCGCGGTGAGCGAGCTCGTTTCAGCTTTGAATTCCTGCAGCGCGTCGGGGAACGGCAGCGGCAGGTTCAGGTTGTCGTACGGGTTGTTGTGGATGGCGCCGTCGAGCGAGTACGAGATGCCGAACGGCAGCCCTCCGGCCACCGAGTACGCCACGCCTCCCTGCATGCTGCGGCTCGTGGCGTTCAAGGCCGGCTGCGGGACGGCCGCCGGCAGGTTCGCAATCAGGTCTGCCGGGTTGCGGCCGTTGAGCGGGATTTCGAGAATGCGCTTGTTGTCCATCACCTGACCGACCCCGGTTTGTTTCGTGTCGACGAGCGGTGACGAGGCCTGCACTGTCACCGACTCCGAAACCTGACCGAGGTCGAGGGCGATGTTGATCACAGGGCTCGCGCCGACCTGCAGCACGATGCCCGTCTGCGCATACGTCCGGAACCCCTGGAGCATCGCGTCGAGCCGGTAGGGCCCGATCGGCAGATTCGGAATCACGTACGAGCCGTCCGCGTCCGACACGGCGTTTCGTTTCTGTCCCGTCTCGGTTTGGGTGACGGTCACATCAACGCCAGGCAGCACAGCGCCACTCTGATCTCTCACGACGCCGCTGATTTGCGCGGTGGCGCCGGCCTGCGCCCACGCGTTGGAGCCGGTTACACACAGGACGATCAGAGCGCACACGAAACGGCCGAGCACGCGAGTCATCGAGCCTCCTGTCCCAGGACCAAGTCTATGAAAGGAATGCGTCAATTCGGCGGCGAGTATAGCAGCGGCGATTCGATTGTCAACGGATTGAGAGCGTGCCACTTAGCGCGCTCGGAGAGCAATCCAATTCGCCGAATCGGTAGATCAGTTCGGCACGCGCCGATTCCAGCTCAGGAGAGCCAGACCGATCCCTTCTTGGTCCACTCCGATTGCGGATACCGCGCCCGCAGGCGCTCGCCCGTCGCCTTCAGATCCTGGCGGTCGCGTGTGTGCTTGTAGCGGCTCACGCCGCTCCAGTAATCGGCCTCGGCGGCGGCAATCGTGGCTGGAAAGCGATCGACGATCGACCCGAACGATCGCTCGGCTTCCTGGAAGAGGCCGCGTCCGAACTCGGCTTTCGCGCGCCCCAGGTCGAGCTGCGCGAGGAGTTCGTCGGCCGGCAGGAACCCGACGAGCCGGTGGCGTTCCGTGCCGTCGGCCTCGGCCATGATGAGCGTCGGCGTCCACACCACGTTGAACCGTTCCCCATCGTCGGGCCGTTCGAGTGTGGGGATCCGAACCGGTACGAAGTGACGACAGATGGACGCGGCCACGCGATCCTGCGGATAGATTTCCTGGTCGAGCCGCACGGAGCCGGCACAGCGCGGCGCGCGCGAGAACTCGAGCAGCACCATCTTGCCTTCCCCGCGAGCCACCGTCATCGCCTGTTCGACGTCGGACAACCACGCCACAGAAGCCATGTGCCGCCTCTCTCCGCGAGTTTCGGGAGACAGACATTCTACGGTATGGTTTCTGCCGATGCGATATCTCACTTTTTCACTGCGGGCCGATCCGGCCGAGCGTCTCGGCGTCGCCCGCGGCGACACCATTGCCGACGTGCACGCGCTCGTCGGTTCGAGCTGGAACGCGTGCCCGCGCACGCTGCCGGCACTCATCGAGGCGGGTCCCGACGCATGGCGCCGCCTCGCCGACGCGCTCGACCAGGCCTTTTCGTCCGGGCACGCGGATCGCGCAGCCCATCGCGCGTCCGATATCACGTGGCATGCCCCCGTCCGCCGTCCGCACAAGAACATCGTCTGCCTTGGGCTGAATTACCTGAGCCACCTGAAGGAATCGTCCAAGGCGCGGGGTCGCGAAGCCAAAATCCCGGAGGCGCCGGTGTTTTTCACCAAGGCGCCGACCAGCGTAACCGGCCCGTTCGATCCAATCCCCTGGGATTCGAGCCTGACCGAACAGGTCGACTATGAGACCGAGCTCGGCGTCATCATCGGCGTGGGGGGAACGAACATCAACCGTGCCGACGCGCACCGCCACGTGTTCGGGTACACGATCATCAACGACGTGTCGGCGCGCGACCTTCAGCTGAAACACATGCAGTGGTTCAAGGGCAAGAGCCTCGACGGCTTCTGTCCGATGGGCCCGGTGGTCGTGACGCCGGACGAGTTCGGCGATCCGCAGGCCAAGGACATCATGCTGCGCGTCAATGGTGTGGAAAAGCAGCACTCGACGACGGGGAACATGATCTTCCCGGTCGACGTCATCATCGAGTCGCTGTCGCGTGGCCTGACGATCGATCCCGGCGACGTCATCGCGACCGGGACGCCGGAAGGCGTCGGGCTTGGCCGCACGCCGCCCGAATATCTGAAGCCGGGCGATGTCGTGGAAACCGAGGTCGAAGGCATCGGCGTGCTGCGCAACACTGTGGGATCACGCTAGGGATCAGGGAGTGGGGATTTGGGCGTAGCCACTTCGGACTCCTACTCCCTGTTCCCAACTCCCTCTGGATCACATGAACGCTGACAAAGAGGCCATTCGCGAGCTCGTCGAAAACTGGGTGGTCTGGCGCGACGCCGGCGACTGGGATCGCTTCGCCACCGTCTGGCACGACGACGGCTGGATGACGGCAACCTGGTTTCAGGGCCCGGCGAGCCGATTCGTCGAGGTGAGCCGCGCCGGGTTCGACCGCGGCGTCAACATCCTCCACGCGCTGAACGGCTGGTCGTGCGACATCGCCGGCGCCCGTGCCATCTCGCAAGCGAAGATGAACATCTTCCAGCGCGCCACGCTCGACGGCGTGCTCGTCGACGTGGTCTGCTTCGGCCGCTTCTACGATTTCCTCGAAAAGCGCCAGGGACGCTGGGGCATCGTGCGGCGTCAGCCCATCTACGAAAAGGACCGTCTTGATCCTGTCGATCCGTCGGCCACGCTGACGCTCGACGCCGCACTGCTGAAACAGTATCCGGAAGGGTATCGACACCTCGGCTATCTGCAGGGCAAGAACGGCTTCACGGTGAAGATCGGACTGCCCGGGCTGCGCGGCCCCGAAGTGCAAAAGCTGTACGAAGAAGGCCGGGCCTGGCTGGAAGGATCGGCGACGCCGGGCGAACCTCTCTAGACGAAACGTCTAACGCGCGGCCACGGGCAGATGGAACAACGCCGCCGCGTTCTCGCGTCCGATCTTCAGCCGATCGCGTCCGTCGATATCGGCGGTGTCGAACCAGGCCGCCGCCTCACCGCACTCCTCGAATGGATAGTCCACAGAGAACATGATGCCGCCGGCGCCCACCACGTTCATCGCATCGACGAGCGCCGCCGTCCTGAAGTTGCCGCTGGTCGTCAGGTAGAAGTTGTTCCGCAGGTAGTCGGCGAGCGGCCGCTTCGTCGGGATGCCGTCTGATCGTTTCGCGATGCGGTGGTCGATGCGCCACATGTTGAACGGCAGGCCCTCGCCCAGATGGCCGAGGACGACCGTCAGGTTCGGATAGCGATCGAAGAGGCCCGACGCCATCAGCCGCAGCGCATGCGTCGCCGTTTCCACGCCGAAGGCCCAGGCCGCGCCGCGCAGCCACGGATGTCCCTCGTAGATCGGCGTGCGGCTCGGCAGCGGATCGCGCGGGTGCAGGTAGAACGGCACGTTCAGGGACGCGACGGCGCCCCAGAACGCTTCGTACCGTGGATCGTCGAGATAGACGGTCGTCTCCGCGTCGCCCGCCTGGGAGAATCCATTGACCAGCGCGCCCTTGAATCCCAGCGTGCCGACGCATCGACGGAGCTCGTCGATCGCAGCATCGGGATCTTGCATCGGAAGCGCGGCGAACCCGGCAAGCCGGTCGGGGCGCCTGGCGATCGCGGACGCGAGCGCGTCGTTGGCGCGCTGGGCGCACGCGATCGCGTGCCGCGCGTCCCACATCGCCTGAATGCCCGGCGCGTTCAAGGAGAGAATCGCAAGCTCGATCCCGTGCGCGTCCATCTGCGCGAGCCGCTCCGTATCGACGTCGCGCAGCCGGCGCTCGAGCGTGCTCCACGCCCCCGGCGCAGCGTATTCGGCGGAGTCTCCGAGCGTGTCTTCGGTCGCGAAGTGTTCCTCGAGCGCGATTTTTCCGGTCATTTTGGTGGCAGCGGTCACCGCGTGCCTTCTGCGACGCGGTTCTGGGCGTCGGCGCGATCGCCCAGTTCGCGACGCAGCAGGCCGAATTCGAGGCTGTCGACCAGCGCCTGAAGGCTGGCTTCGATGATGTTCTCGTGGACGCCGATGGTCGACCAGGTGATGGCTCCGTCACTCGACTCGATGAGCACGCGAATCTTGGCGGCGGTGCCCATCGACGAGTTGACGATGCGCACCTTGTAGTCGGTGAGCCGCACCGGCTCGAGATCCCGGTAGAAGCGGACCAGCGCCGACCGCAGCGCGCCGTCGAGCGCGTTGACCGGGCCGTCGCCGTCGGCAACCGTGTGCGCATGCTCGGTGCCGACCCGCACCTTGACGGTCGCCTCGCACACCGACTGCGCGCCGTCGGACCGCATCGACACGTGATAGGCATCGACGGCGAACGGCGGCGTCTCGCGGCGCATCGCGCGGCGGATGAGGAGCGCCAGCGATCCGTCGGCCGCCTCGAACTCGTAGCCGTCGTGTTCGAGCTCCTTCACTCGCGTCAGCATGGCGTTGAGTTCGGGCGTGTCCTTCGTGAGGTCGAAGCCGAGCTCGCGCGCCTTCATGACGATGTTGCTCTTCCCCGCGAGATCGCTGATGAGCACATGCCGGCTGTTGCCGACGCACGCCGGATCGATGTGCTCGTAGCTGCGCACCAGCTTCTGCACGGCATTCACGTGCGTCCCGCCCTTGTGCGAGAACGCCGCCGAGCCCACCCACGGCATCCTTGGGTTCGGCCGCAGGTTGGCGACCTCGTCCACGAAATGCGAGAGCTCGGTCAGCATCGGCAGCGATGCGTCCGGCACCGACGCCCGCTTCAACTTGAACGCGAGGTTTGGAATGACCGACGTCAAGTTGCAGTTGCCGGTCCGCTCGCCAAACCCGTTCAGCGTACCCTGCACGTGCGTCGCGCCCGCCTCGAGCCCCGCGAGCGCGTTGGCGACGCCAAGACCGATGTCGTCGTGCGTGTGGATGCCGAGCCGGGCCTTCAGCCGATCGCGCACCGCGCGGGTAATGGCGGCGACCTCAGACGGAATCGACCCGCCGTTGGTGTCGCACAGGACGACGACGTCGGCGCCCGCCTGTTCGGCCGCCAGCAGCGTCGCCAGCGCGTATTCGGGGTCCTCCTTGTAGCCGTCGAACGCGTGCTCGGCGTCGTACACGACGAAGCGGCCGTGCTCCTTGAGAAAGCGGACGGTGTCGCCGATCATGGCGAGGTTTTCGGCGGGCGTCGTCTGCAGCACTTCGGCGACGTGGAGCACCCAGGTCTTGCCGTAGATGGTCACGACCGGCGTCTCGGCGTCGATGAGCAGCCGCACCTGATCGTCGGCGGACACCGCCACGTGCTTGCGACGCGTCGATCCGAACGCCGCCAGCTTCGCGCGACGGAACGTGCGCCGCTTCGCCTGCTCGAAGAAGTCGATGTCCTTCGGGTTCGAGCCGGGCCAGCCGCCCTCGATGTAGTGGACGCCGAACGCGTCCAGCTTGTCGGCGATGCGGAGCTTGTCGACCACGGAGAAGTTGATGCCGGGGCCCTGGCTGCCGTCGCGCAGCGTCGTGTCGTAGATTTCGACTTCTGGTGCCATCACGTCCGTCTCAGTGGCGCGCGCGTCGGTGTCACGCGTCCTCCGCCGTGGCGACGACGTCGTCGCGCCTGAAGGTGACGACGAGCACGTCGCGGAACGCCGCGGCCGCCGGCTCGATCGCGCGCACCGGCGTCACGCCGTGGCTGACGCGCGCATCGTCCACGAGCGCGGCGTCGAGCGGCCGCGTGAGTGTGAACCGCCCCAGTTCCCGTCCATCGGCGCCGTGAATCGACGTCGTACCGCTCGCGATGTTGCGACGGTTGACGAGCAGCACGAGCACGTAGTCCACGCCGTCGCGGTGCAGACCTTCAGGCGTCGGCAGGCCGTCCGCGTCCGGACGCGCCTCGATCCGGAATTGATGCACCTCGACGCGCCACGTCGGGATGGACGGCGCCAGACGGCTGAAGAGTCCGTGGCTGAACGCGAGGATCGTCTGAAGGGCGTGCGAGCCGGCCGCCTCCTCGGTGACGGGCTCAAACCAGCGGGCGACGCCGCCGTTCAACGGGTTGTAGTCGACGGCCTGGAAGTGCGGCTGATGCGGACGCCGTTCGATCCGGCCGTTCGCCAGGGCAGCGAACACGGCATGACGCCGTCGCCGGTAGCGGCCGCCGTCGGCCATATAGGTGTCGAGCTCGAGGTCGTGCCAGCTTGCGGCGAAGCCCGCCCAGTCGTCCAGCGAGCCAAACGCCTCCAGCGCCCGGCCCATGGCGTCGGCTTCCACGAACACGAATCCGTGCGCCGACAGCTCCGCCAGCAGCCATTTCTCAGGGACCGCCAGCAGTGTCCGCGACATCCACAGATCCTATCAGAGTAGATTCGTCGCGCCGAGCCTTCGAGATAACGCTAAGATCCTGGAGGTGGACGATCTCTTCGGCCTGTTTCCCGATCTCCCCTGGTTGCCGAAGCGGCGCGCCGATGCGAGGCTCCGGGAGGTGCGGGCGCGCGCGGAGGCGGCGCGTCAGCGGATGCTCCAGACGATCGCCGGAACCCAGCGGACCATCGAGCGTCAGCGTCAGGCGTTCTTCCTCAAGCGGGGCCTGCTGGTCCGTCGTGTGCTGTGGCGTCGACGCGGAAAGGTGATCGGGTAGACCGTGCGCGCGCTCACCGCACTATGCCTGGCGGCCGTCCCGAGCCTGGCCCTCGCCTGGTCCGCGCAGGCGCCCAGCTTCCGCGACAGCCGGCCATTCCACTCGGGCGTCGACCTGACGAGCATCACCGTGACCGTGCGCGACAGCGACGGCCACCTCGTCACCGACCTGCCGCGCGAGGCGTTCGAGGTGTTCGACGACGGCGAAGCCGAACGGGTCACGCAGTTCACGAACGAACGCGTGCCGCTCGCGCTCGGTGTGCTCATCGACATGAGCGACAGCATGTTCGGACAGCGGATTGCCGACGCACGCGGCGCGGTGTACCGCTTCCTGTTCGAGCTGCTCGACGAGGGCGATGAATTCTTTCTCATCGCCTTCAACCATAAGCCGCACGTGCTGACGCAGTGGACGCACACGCCGAGCGTCGTGCAGGAAGCGCTCGATCGGCTGACGCCGACGGGCGGCACCGCTGTCTATGACGCCGTGCTGGAGGCGATGCCCATGATCGCGCGGCGCAATCGCCAGCGCGCGGCGATTCTCGTGATCTCGGACGGTGCCGACACTGCCAGCAACGCCACCATCCGCGACGTGCGCAATGCGCTGCATCGGAGCGACGCGTTCGTGTACGCCATCGCGATCGACTCAGCCGACCGCAGGCCCATCAACTCGCGGGTCAATCCCACGGCGCTGCGCGAAGTGACCGATCCGAGCGGCGGGCGCACAGAAGTCGTCACAAGCACGATGGAAGTGGCGGCCGCCGCCGAGCGCATCGCCGAGGAGCTGAACCACCAGTACCTCCTCGGGTACTCGCCGTCCCATGGGCTCGACGGAAAGTTCCACACCATCCGTGTCAGGGTCAAAGCCGAGGCGGGCAGCTATCGAGTCCGCGCGCGGAACGGATACGTCGCGGATCAATGAACCAGGCACCTCTCACTTGATCGTCCTGACTTCGAAATCACCCTGCTTGCGCAGCACCGTGACGCTGACGTCGAGCGCGTGTTGCTCGAAGAGCAGGTCGATGGTGCCGAACGGCAACTCGAGCCCGCTCAGCTTGAGGTAGGTGAGAAACGGCGGCAGCGTCGGGCGCTGCACCGTAAACCGGTGGCGATCGGCGTCGATCGACAGGCGCAGGCACGCCTGAATCAGTTGAAAGACCACGCCCGAGGCCCACGCCTGCGGGGAGCACGCCACGGGGTACAGCGTGGGCCCCTCACCCGGCCGGCGATGGAATCCGCAGAAGAGTTCGGGCAGCCGATTCGAATCCACGGCGGTGCTCGCGTCGAACAGGCCGGTGAAGCACGTCGTCACGTGCCGATCCAATCCGTACCGCGCGAACCCGGCGCCGATGAGGCCGTTGTCGTGGGGCCACACCGATCCGTTGTGGTACGACATCGGGTTGTAGCGCGCCTCGCCCGACGATAGCGTGCGGATGCCCCACCCCGAATACAGCTGATCCCCGAGCAGGAGATCCGCCACGCGCCGTGCGCGATCGGGCCCCGCGATGCCGCCGAACAGGCACTGACCGGCGTTGGACGTCCGCACCCGGCAGGGCTGCTTCGCGCCGTCGAGGGCGAGCGCATAGGTCGACAGCTCGTCGCACCAGAAGCGCTCCTCGAAGGCGGCGCGCAGCTGCTCGGCCTCGTGCCGCAGCTGATCGGCGCGCGCCCGGTGGCCAAGCGCGTCGGCAATCTGCGCCGCCCCCGTCTTGGCGTCGTACACGTACGCCTGCACCTCGCAGAGCGCGATCGGGCCGTCGGCCAGCGTGCCGTCAGCGTGAAAGACAGAATCCTGCGAATCCTTCCATCCCTGCTGCACGAGGCCGGTCGGCGATCGCCGCGCGTACTCGACGAAGCGATCGCCGTCGCGATCGCCCGAGCGATCGATCCACTCGAGCGCGCGTTCGACATGCGGCCACAGGCGGACCATGAGCCCGCGATCGTCGGTGCGTGCGAAATAGGCGCCCGCGAGGATCACGAACAGCGGCGTGGCGTCGATGCTGCCGTAGTAGCGGCCGAAGGGCACTTCGCCGAGGCGCGCCATTTCGCTCGACCGCGTCTCGTGGAGGATCTTGCCCGGCTCGGCGTCCTGCTCGGTGTTGAACGAGTCGGCCTGCGTGGCGGCGAGGTACGCGAGCACCCCGCGCGCGAGGCGCTGGTTGACCCAGAGGCACTGCAGCGCCGTGATGATGCCGTCGCGGCCGAACGGCGTGCTGAACCACGGCACGCCCGCGTACGGGTATTCGCCGTGCGGCGTGCGCGCGGCCAGCATCCGCAGATCGGCCGCTGATCGCCGCACCCAATGATTGAACCGCTCGCTCGACGATTCGATGCGACAGTAGTCGCGGCTCGCCGCCTCGAGGGCCGCCGCCGATTCCTCGCACGCGCGGTCGAAGGTGCGGCGCACGACGCGCCGCTGCTGCCGCTCGCAGTGAATCGCGAGCGCGACGGCCTGCGGACGTCCGGGCATCAGCTCGAACATGAACCGCGCATGCGTGGCGGTGGCGGCCACGGGCGCGTCGGTCCACTCGATGATCGCCCACCGCTCTTCCCCGTCGAGCCCGCGATAGCCGAGCCGCACCCCATTCGGATCGACCACCGGCTCCAGCATCTCGCCCCGCCGCTCGCGGCGCGTGCCGCGCACTTCGAAGATGTCCGCGAAGTCGGCCTCGAAGTCGAAGGTGAGTGTCGCGGCGATCACGCCGGGACTGTAGTTACACACGCGAAGCCGCTCGTGCCACGTCCCTTCCCAGAGGAACCGGCCGCGGAACAGGTGCACGAGATCGCGCGCCAGCAGCGCGCCGGCTTCGAGCGGAATATCAGGGTTGGTGAGATCCGCGCAGTACAGATCGTTGTCGTCCTTCACGCGGGCGCTCAGCAGCAGCGGACGCTGGCCGTTCAGCCGCAGGCGGAACCGCGACACGTACCGCGTGCCCTCGTGGTACAGGCCCTGCTCGCTCGGGCCGAACGCGCCGATGTCGCCGCGCTCGTCGAAGACGGCAAAGGTGTCGCCGTGCTGCAGGACGGCAGTCCGCTGGCTCGCTCGCGGCGCGGTGGCGAGAATGTAGAACTGATCCTGGACTTGGATCACATCGTCGATCGACATGAGTCGGCGGACCTCCGCAGCGCCCTACAGCGAGACGTCCTCGAGCTCGGCGCCAGGGACCGTGGCGGTCGCCAACACATGCGCGTAGAGCGCGAGATACTCCTCGGCCATGCGACCGCGCGAAAAGCGTTCGACCGCCCACGCCCGGCACGAACACGGCGCGATGCCCGGATCGGCCGCACGCGCCGCCATCTCCTCGGGCGAGCGGCACAGCCAGCCGCTCACGCCGTCGCGGACGATTTCCGGCACGGACCCGCGCGGAAATGCGAGCACCGGTGTACCGCACGCCATGGCCTCGATCATGACCAGGCCGAACGGCTCGTCCCACTCGATCGGAAAGAGGAGCGCCTGCGCGTGCGACAGCAGCTCGTTCTTCAGCGTCCGGTCCGCTTCGCCGAGATACTCGATGGTGCGACCGTCGATGTGGGGCTCGATTTCGCGGGCCCAGTAGTCGGCAAAGATCGGCTGGATCTCGCCGGCGAGCTTCAGCGGCAGGCCGGCGCGCTTCGCGACCGCGATCGCCGCGTGCGCACCCTTGCAGGGCGCCATGCGACCGAGAAACGCCAGGTACCTGTCCTTGCGCTCGGCGAACGCGTACTGGTCGATCGACACCCCATGGTGGACGACGCGCAGCTTCGGCATCGGCTCGCGCCGCGCTTGGGCGGCGCTGATCGCGACGTATTCGAGGCTCGGATACCGCGCATACACCTCTGACAGCACCGGTTCGTGGGGATGGTGCACGGTGAGCACCGCCGGCACGTCGACGAACCGGGTGAACGGAACCGACACGACGTCGTTCAGGTGCAGGACGTCGACTTCACCCGCTGCTTCGTGAACCGCCCAGGCCGAGTGGTCGGCATTCTTCAGCTGTGCGGCAAGCGGATCCCGTATCGGCCAGTCGGCGGCCGGGTAGCGCCACTTGAGTTCGCAGGGCAGACGCGACGCGCCGTTGGCGTACACAATCACGTGGTGGCCTCGGGCGTGGAGTTCGGCAGCCAGATCCGCAATGAAGAGCTCGGTTCCGCCATAAGCCGCCGGGGGAACAGGAATAAATGGAGGGGCGACGATTCCGATATGCATGCGATATGGGGTCCCCGGTTATGCAGAGTGAATGCAAAAGCAACTCCGAACCTGAACTCAGCCGCATGGCGCACGTTCACAGCCGCACGAGAATGCCTTCAGTCCGGGCTGCGGTCGCCTGCGCAATCGCGGCGGCGTACACCGCCACCTGGCGGCGGTAGCGTTCCTCACCCGCCGCCTCCAGGTCGCGGTCGGTCTTGTAGTCGACAATCGTCCACACACCGTCTTCTTCGAAGGCGAGATCGACGATGCCCTCGACCAGCACGCCGTTGTCGAGCACGAGCGACACCGCTGACTCGCGCCGGCACGCGCCGCGGCCTGCTGAGCGACGCGCGCGCTGCCAGAGGTCGTGTTTCATGATCGCCGCCGCCGCGGCCGCCGCCGCCGCGCCTTCGCGCTCACCCACCCCGAGCGCCCGAGCCTCGAACGCCGCCAGCTCTTCGATCGCGGCGCTGGCGGCATCGAACGGCGCCTGAGCGAGGATGCCGTGCACGAGCAGGCCGAACGCCGCACCCGACGGATGTTCCGCGACGCCGACGCGCACGATCCGCACCTCGTCGGCGCGCGTGCGCAGCCACCGCAATTCCTGACGCGCCTCCGCGCCGCTGGGCTCGATGCCCGCGTCCACCCACTCGCGCACCGTCGACACGCCGAGCGACGGCGTCGCGCCCGCGGCACGGGCATCCTCGCGCGCCAGTCGCCAGCTGTCGTACCGCGAGCGGCCGTCAGCGACGACATCGCGCGGCACGTCCTTGACGATCAGGTCCTCGCGCCGGACGCCGAACGGCGGCTTCGCGCCGAGCGCGAGCGCGCTCGGATCCCACCAGACGACGGAGTAGCCGGCAGGAAACTGATGCAGGCCCGGACAGACCGTCGCCGGGCTTGCCGGATCGTCGCCGGGCCGCGCGAGAACGGAGTCCTTTGACTTGAACGGCGGGCAGCCCGGGCCGCGCGCGGCATGGCGGCGCGCCGCAATCGGCGGAAACAGCGCGCGGTTGAGCGGCGAAATCCAACCGCCCTCCCACGGCGCGTCGCCGATGGCCGGCACGACGAGCAGATCGCGCGCGCGCGTCGCCGCCACGTAGACCAGCCGCACGCCCTCGGCCTCGTCCCGCGCCACTTCCACCGCTTCGTGATCGTAGAGCTCCTGCGGCGACCAGCCCGAGATGCGCATGGCGCACAGCTGCCGTCCCGCGTCGATGTAGCGGCTCGCGTCGCCGCGGCTCATGCGGCAGGTCAGATCCGCCAGAATCACAACGGGGAACTCGAGCCCCTTGGCCTTGTGCACCGTCATGAGCCGCACGCCGTCGCTTCCTTCCTCGACGATCGGCGCTTCGGCCACGTCGGCGAGTTCGGCAGCCTGACGCAGCTCGTCGAGGAAGCCGCGGAACGAGATGCCGCCGCTCGCTTCGTACTGCCGCGCCAGTTCCGCCACGTGCAGCACGTTGGCAAGCGCCTGCTCGCCCGCTGGTCGGAGGATGAACCCGACGTGCGCGCGCGTCTCGGCCAGCAGGCGGCCGATGGTATCGGCGACCGGACGGTAGTTGCGCCCCCGGTGAAGCTGCTGGAGCAACCGCAGCGCGTCCGCGATCGGCTGAAGATCAGCCGTCGGTTCGGCGGTGAGCGCCAGCTCGCCGCCCGAGTTGCCGCCGAGCGCTCGCGGAATCCGGAACGGATGAAAGGTGCCGAACCGATCGCGGAACTCGAACAGGTGCTCGTCGTCGATGGCAAAGAGCGGCCCGCGAAGCGTCGCGAACACCGACAACTCGTCGTCGGGCCACTCGACGGCGGCGAGCGCGGCGCGAATGGCCTCCACCTCGTCGCGGTCGTGGAAGGCGCGGCCGCCGACGAGGAGATGCGGGATGCCGCGCGCCTCGATCGCGTTGACGTATGCGCGCGTCAAATCCTCGCCGAAACTCACGAAGCGACGGAACAGCACCGCGATGTGGCGAGGCTGGATCGGCACGGGCAAGTCGGAGCCGTCGGCCTGTCGCTCGAGCACCCGCCACGGGTTCTTCGCGTCGACCAGCCAGGCGATGAAGGCACCGACGGCGTCGGGCAGCGACGTTTCGATCGCCTTGGCGGAAGGCCGCATGCCGCTCGCGTACGGCTTCGGCACCGGCAGGGCGACGATCGCCGGCTGATCGGCAATGTCGTCGCGATCCCTGGCCAGCGGAATGTAGCCGGCTTGCAGGCTCGCCTCGTCGGCGACCATCACGGCACCGAACGCCTCGTTCACAAAGCGCTGGATGGCGGGGACGCTCCGATAGCTCGTGCTCAACTGAACGACGCGGCCGCCCTGTTCGGCGATCCGTTCCTTCACACGCCAGTACGTGCCGACATCCGTGCCGCGGAACCGGTAAATCGCCTGCTTCGGATCGCCGACGATGAACAGTTTGCCGGGCACGTCGTCGGCGAGCGCGAGCAGGATGTCGGCCTGCACCGGATCGGTGTCCTGGAACTCGTCGACGAACAGGCGCGCGAATTTCGTCTGCAGGTGCCGGCGCAGATCCTCGCTGCCTGCAATCAGGTCGCGGGCCTTGAAGAGCAGATCGGCGAAGTCGAGCGCGCCTGCCGCTCGCTTGAGTGCCTCGTATCTGGCCGTGGCGTCGGCCAGCTCGCCCTGCAGGCGCGCGGCGAGATCAGCGTCGGCCTCGCGCCGGAACTGCTGCAGATCGGTCAACAGCCCGTCGCGCGCGGCCAGCACCTGGGCGCGTGTCACCGTCGCGCTGAACTTGTAGCCCGACCCCTTGCGCGCGCGCGAGAAGTTGCGCTCGCGGGCCAGATCGACCAGTCGCGACTCCCACGCATCGAGGTCGCGCTGGCGGAACGACTGTTCCAGCGCGATCTGCTGGCTGAGACGGCGGGCGGCGTCGGTGTCGAGGTAAAACGTATCGCGCGTCGAAAGCGGCGACGCGGTCATCTGAGCAAAGGCGTGGAGGTCGGTGACGAGCCGATCGATGGATGCCTCGCGATCGAAAGCCGGCCTCTGCCACGGATGCGGGTAGTGACGCCATTCCGCCAGCGCGCACCCGGCGCTGCGGAGACGCTCCACCGGACCATCCGCAGCCGTGCCGCCAAACACCGGCGCGCTCGTCCGTCTGAGCGCGCGCCGCACGCCTTCGGGCGGCTCGCGCAGCGCGTCCTGAAGCCACGCGCCAAACGCACGGGTATAGAGCCGATTGGCTTGCGGGTCGGTCAGCACGACGAAGAGCGGATCCACCGACGCTTCGACGGGCCGCTCGCGCAGCAGCTCGGCGCAGAAGCCGTGGATGGTGTTGACGTGCGCTTCTTCGAGCGTTTCGAGCGCGAGTTCCAGCCGCTCGCGCTCTGCCGCGTCGGTGGCCGCCGCGCGCGCCTGCTCGAGCGCTTCACGCAGCCGCAGCTTGAGCTCGCCAGCCGCCTTCTCGGTGAAGGTCACGGCGACGATCTCGATCATCGTCGCGCGGCCGGTCGCGAGCACGCGAAGAATCCGCTCGACTAGCGCCGTTGTCTTCCCGGTGCCGGCGGCCGCCTCGACGATGAGCGTCGTGTCGAGGTCGTCGCGGATGGCGTTGCGCGCCGCGCGATCGGCATCGCCGCTCATCG
>Ga0066903_100000136_pt1 | contig 36117 bp, 44 predicted proteins | sample PanSoiMetaGPlot1_FD_67491 | JGI IMG/M metagenome (GOLD analysis project Ga0066903, IMG submission 67491) | Tropical forest soil microbial communities from Panama analyzed to predict greenhouse gas emissions - Panama Soil - Plot 1 (version 2) | ecosystem: Environmental > Terrestrial > Soil >... | reverse complement strand
CGGCATAAGTTGGGTCGTTTCGATATACCTGCTGACCTCAACGCCAGCGATACTGATCTATGGCAAATTGTCCGACCTCTACGGGCGCCGCGTCATGTTTCAGATCGCGATCGTGGTGTTCACGCTGACCTCGGTACTGTGCGCGCTTGCGGCGTCCATGGGGCAACTAATCGCGTCTCGCGCCCTACAAGGGCTCGGTGGTGGCGGACTGATAGTGGTTGCGCATGCGACGATCGCCGACATCGTTTCGCCGCGTGAGCGCGGCCGCTACCAGGGCTATTTCGCCAGCGTATTCGCTGCGGCGAACGTCCTCGGGCCGGCCTTGGGGAGTTTGTTCGCCGGTTATCTGACTTGGCGATGGGTGTTCTGGATCAATCTACCGCTTGGTCTGGCGACACTTGTCTTTTCCCAGCTCACTCTGAAGCGCTTTGAGGCAAGCCGAGATCGAAGCGAGATCGACTATTTGGGTGCGTTGCTGATCGTCGCATCTATCGGTACCATCCTGCTCGCGACGACGATGATTGGCAAGGACGCATCATGGATTTCTCCGCACATCATCGCGTTGAGCGCTGCCGGCACCGGCCTCTTCATCCTGTATTTGATTCGTGAGCGACGCGCAGCCGAACCGATCCTGTCGCCATTCCTATTCAAGAAGCCCATTTTCGTGATGGCGAATGCGGTGACTGCCCTGGCCTCGGCCAGGATGGTCGGGATGATCGCGTTCACGCCAATCTTCATGCAGCAGGTTCATCACTTACGGCCGGTTGGTTCGGGACTGATGCTCCTCGCTTTGATGGGCGCCGCGACCTTCGGTACGTTCGGGAGCGGACGCCTTGTCGCTGCGATTGGTCGGTACAAACTTGTTACCGTCGCCGCTTTGGCGACCAACGTCTTCGGCATGCTCCTGATGTCCACCACCACCGGCACGACCCCGCTCGCGCTCACCGCCGCTTACTTGATGCTGTCGGGGCTTGGGGGAGCCGTCATGCCCGTGATGCTGGTGGCCGTTCAGAATGTCCTGGAGGCGGACGATCACGGCGCTGGTACGGCCTCGACGGACTTCTTCCGTTCCATCGGCGGTTCCTTCGGCGCAGCAATCTTCGGTTCTGTGCTGATCAGGCAAGTAACCGTCCATATCGATGCAGGGCCAGGCCATCAGCAACTCGGTGCGGACCTCGGGCTTGCGCTTTTGAATGGCGGGGAAAGTGTGATCGGGACGGCACCAGCCTACCTGCGCGAAGCGGTGCTCGCGTCCATGTCCGCCGCATTTGACGACATGTTTCGCCTTGGCGCCGCTATCAGCGTGATCGCCTTGGTGGTTACGCTGTTCATGCCGGAGATACGCTTGCGCAGAACGGCCACCAAGTCATGATACTTGATGAATATTGGTCACCTCACGCTCGCCCAAGGCGTCATCACGACTTCGGCTTCGGGGCAAGAGCTGCTCTTTCGACTATGTCTGCGCCTCCGAATGCGACATTACGTCTGAAGCAGGGTTTTGCCGGGAAATGCTGACATCGCTTGAACTCGACGAACGAGCCGCCCGCCGCCGCTTGCGCGAGGCCGCATAAGCTGGCGTCAGGCATCGGCAGGAAGCGGTCGCACGATCGGCCTTGCATTCACGCCGCCCCTGCCCGACTTTGCGACTAGGAACTTTTTTCCGTTCTTGCAAATCGCTACTTCCGGACGAAGGCTTTCAAACGCCGGATCGGGATTAACTGTGACCTGGATGCTTTCAACCTCACGGCAGTCATAACCGGCTTGGCGAATAATTTGCGCAAGCTCCCGTTCATGAACACCGGGAGGGGAAGGTGTCTGGGCAAGGGCGATCGGCGGACAAACCGCAAGAGGCAAAGCAAGAAGAGCCAGTTGAGGCCGTCTCGACATTTAATCCTCCTATTTTCATCCGAGATGATTTGTATCTTCTCGGTAGGACGAGAGAGGTCAGCCTACTTGTGGTGCGCTCGTATGTTAGCAATCGAGCCTTTGAGGCAAGACTTGTGAATACGGAACAAGGTGTGTCAGACCGCGCATCCGCGCAAGAGGCAAAATTTCTTTGCATCCACAAAACTGCCACAAGCGCGTAAAACTGCGTTAAACAAGACTTTGTAGCCTGATTTGCTGCGCAGCTACGCCGAACGTTCTCTGGCACGATCCCGTCCGCTTGACACTTGACAGCGCAATCAGCGCTGTATCTATTAGACAGCGTGGGGATTGCGATCTCCCCACAAGGCGACATGCCCAAGAATCGCGTCCGGCGCCGATGCAAGGACGTAGCATGTCGCGAATTCACGCCCTTTCTGTCGAGGTAGTTGAACAATCCGCTCAGACGAGGAGTTGCCGCGGCCGTCTCGTTCTGCGTTCCAGCTTCGATTTTCCACCCGAATTCTATCGCCCCAGCGATCCGGTCGCGAACGCCACCGGAAGCTTTCTGCTGAGGTCGCGAGACGGCACAGTTGCGCGAGTTCGCGAGCGCTCATACGCCGATGACAATTAAAGTTACGATAAACCTGCCGGTACTGCACACGCCAGCGAGCGGGATAGCACACGAGAGCGGAGAAACCAGAAGTGAGTGAAAAGCCTGCCACGGCGATCTCAAACGAAGCAATCCTTCAATCCCATATCAAATGCTTCGCAATTATCGTTGCATCAACGCTGCTGTTGTCCGTCGATCTTGCATTTGCGCAAGATACATCCTTCGGCCAGCGCTTGTTCCAGGACAAGGCAGACTGTCAGTTCTGCCACGGCATCGAGGGTGACGGCCGGGGTGATCCGCGCTCGCCGGGCCGCGCCGCCAATCTCCATGAAACCCATCTCAATCGCGATCAGTTAATCGAGGTGATTGCTTGCGGGCGGCCGGGGACCGAAATGCCGCACTTCGACAAATACGCCTATGAGGACACGGATTGCTACGGGCTGAAGGGGAAAAATCTCGGCAAAGGCGCGCCACGCGATCCGCATTCGACCAGTTTGACGAAACGGGAAATCGATGCGGTTGCCGATTACATCCTCGCAAAATTCGTCGGCAAGTAAACCACGAGACGGGTCAGGAGACTATCCATGGCAATGCGGATCGGCTTTTCTCCAAAATGGCGGGAAATACGGGGAAAATGAAGGTCAACCTGCATAAAATTTCGAACGCGTGCGAGTTTTCGAGTGGAGGCAGGTCAAGGCGACCGGATTTATTAGCAAGTGCCTGCCTATGCATCGGTACCCGGTGGCGAAGACACGCCGCGCTGGGCGCGGGAGAGCAGCCATCGACACCAAGCGGCACGACTTTGTGCGCCTGGGCGGCCAAACACGCGGATCGGAGATTTGGCCGTTTGCTGCCGCCTATATTTCGGAGCTTCATTAGGAAGGACGGTTGTATATGACCACGGAAGCGGCGCCCGTGCGCGGCAGCATCGGCGAACTCACGATCTACTTTTTGCGCCTCGGCCTGCTTGGATTTGGCGGGCCGGTCGCCCTCGTGGGCCAGATGGAGCGGGAACTCGTCGCTGGGCGCGGATGGCTGTCGAAGGAGCAGATGCGCGAAGCCATCGCGATCTGCCAGTCTCTCCCGGGGCCGCTTGCCATCCAGGTGGGCGTCTACATCTCCTACCTGCGTGGCGGTTTCTGGGGGGCATGGGCTGGCGGATGGGCCTTCATTCTCCCAAATTTCGTGATCGTCGCAGCGTTGGGCGCGCTCTATGTTTACCTCGGAGACCTCCGGCCGGTGACAGCGATCTTTTACGGCGTGAGCCCGGCCGTGATCGCGCTGATCCTGCACTCCTGCTACCGGCTTGCCAAACTGGGCATGGAAGACCCCGTGCAGTGGGCGATTGCGGCGGTCTGTCTGGTGGTCACCGTCATTCTTCAGGCCGAAGTGGCCCTGCTGTTCATCGGCGCTGGCATCGTCGGCATTCTCTACTATGGCAATCTTTTTCGGCGGCAGCTACCGCCAATCGTGCTGCAGGTCAGCGCTGCCCCCGTGCTGGCACAGCTCGCTCCGCCCGCGTCCGCCTCGACCCTAAGTAAGCTCCTGCTGTTCTTCCTGAAAGCCGGTTCACTGACCTTCGGCAGTGGCTTGGTGATCGTACCATTCCTGGAGCAGGGGCTGGTGCAGCAGTATGGCTGGCTCGATCAACGGCAATTCCTGATCGCGGTAGCGGTCGGAATGATCAGCCCGGGACCGGTCGTTATTACCGCCACGTTTGTGGGCTATCTGGTCGCAGGCTTTTGGGGCTCACTGGTTTCGACCATCGGCATCTTCCTGCCGTCCTTCATTCTGGTGCTGGTCGCTGCACCCCTGCTCGCCAAATATCGCGCCAACCCAAATGTTCAGGGTTTTGTGAAAGGCGCCTACGCGGCGGCAATCGGCACGATCCTCGGTGCATGCATCCTGCTGGGCCGCATCGCGATCGGCGATTGGCTGACCGCCCTCATCGGCATCGCCTCGCTCGCGCTGCTGTTTCGCTGGAAAGTCAATAATCCGCTTCTCATTGCAGCAACCGCAGTGGTCGGCCTGATCGCGTTTCCATTGGTGCAACCCGATTGGGTCATGGTCAAGTAGGGGGTTCACATGAACCGGCGAAAAATGATGTTTGCGGCCGTCTTTGGCTCGGTCCTTCTCGGGTTGGCGGCTTTGGTCGGATTGGCTGGCCATTATGCCATTGAGAGGCAGGACGACGACGAAGTTCGGTAACGCTAGGGGACTCGGACAGGCCATTACCAGACAGGAGAACTGCACATGAAGAGACTTGTGATCGCAGCTTTATCCATCGCGGTATCGTCGGGGACGGTTCTGGCCCAAGACCTTGCGGCTGGGGAAGCGTCATTCAGAAAATGCGCCCCTTGTCACAGCGTCGGTGAGGACGCCGCCAACAAGGTTGGTCCGGTGCTTAACGGGATTGATGGTCGCAAGGCTGGCTCGGTTGAAGGCTTCAGCTACAGCGACGCAAACAAGGACTCCGGCATTACCTGGAACGAAGAATCGTTCAAGGAATACATCAGAGATCCGCGAGCGAAGGTTCCGGGCACCAAGATGATTTTTGCCGGCATCAAGAGCGACAAGGAAGTCACGGATCTGTGGGGCTATCTCAAACAATTCGCTGCCAATGGCAGTAAGAAGTAGGAGATGCCGAGATGATGCATCGCCTATTTTGGATCTCCGGTCGCTCTGGTCGGCATCGAACGAGCGGACAGCGCTGCCATTCGATTTCAGGCTACCGCACCGCTCAAATGCAAAGTGATGCGTATCGCTCATCGAGCCTTGGAAGTCCGGCGCATTTAGCCGGCACTGCCGCGATACTAATTCTGCTTTCTGGTTCGGCGGCGTGGACGCAAGCTGCCGATCCTTCGGATATTGCCGAAGGCGGAAGGTTGTTTCGGCAAAAGGCTAATTGCCAATCGTGCCATGGCTGGGCGGGCGATGGTCGCAAGATGGATAGCCAAATGCCGGATGGCGCCAACTTGCGCGAAACAGCACTGGACCGTCAAGATCTGATCATGACGATCAAATGCGGACGTCCCGGAACCGGCATGCCGGCCTTCGATAGGTTCGCTTACAGCGATGGACGGTGTTACGGACTCAAGCAGGCCGATTTGAGAGGTTCGGGAAAGAGTATGCCGGATCCGCCGGCGACATTGCAGGTGCGCGAGGTTGAAGCGATAGCGGATTTCCTAACCGCAAAAGTCGTCAAACAGGGCCCCATGGATCACGCGAAGTGTATCGAATTCTGGGGCTCAGAAGTTGAAGCCTGCAACGAGTTTCCGAAATAGGCACGGCTGTGTCGAACGCTGCCTAATAAGGCTGACAGAGGCACGCCACTGCCCGAAACATCGAACTCAGACAGGAGATTAAAAAAATGAAGTGGAGCCTGAAATCAAACAACCCTGTACGTGAACGCTTTCGTTTTAGTACCGGAGGGACGGGATTAACAGTGGTCGCAGTTGCTTTGACGTGCGCGACTGCCGTGTTTGCGCAGAACGAAGACAAGGTGAAAGCGGGCCTTGCCGCGTGGCGGAATAGCGGGTGTGCGGATTGTCATGGCGCCTTCGCGAATGGTGAAAAGGAGCGCGACGAGTCGCCAACCGGAGCTGATTTACGGCGGACGAGGCTCAAAGCTGATGAACTCAAGCTCGCCATCCGCTGCGGGCGCCCGGGCGCTGGAATGCCTTCATTTGAGGAAGGTGCGAGTGGGTGCCCTGGAGGCGGCGGAGACCTCTACCCGGCTCCGAGCAAGCTTAGCGCCGAGCAGATTGACGACGTCGTGGCCTACCTTCAGGCGCGCATAGTTGGCAAGGGCAAGATTACAAAACAGGAGTGTCTGCTTTATTACACCGATAAACCCGATTGGTGCGATGATTATAACTAGCTGCGTGCGGGGCTCACTATGCGGTTGGCTGTTGTAGCAGTCATCGGACACCGAAATGGCAACTGAAGTGTATCCGTCAGCCATTGAGAATTGTAAGCGCGCACACGGCATGCGCGTTGTGCTTCTGAGCTTGGCCGGGGCGGTTCTTGCGTGCTCGACGATGACATCGGCACAGAACATCGACAGGGTAAAAGCGGGTTTGGTGATCTGGAAGACAGCCGGCTGTGCCGATTGCCACGGTCCGTTCGCGGATGGCGACCGGGAAGAGGACGACTTTCCAATCGGGGCGAACTTGCGCACGACCAGACTTGATCCGGCGGCCCTTAAAGTGACGATCAGGTGCGGACGCGCGGGAACTGGTATGCCCTCATTCGATGAGGACGCCTATACGACGCGTGAGTGTTACGGGCGTCCTCTGGGGACGCGACCAGGCAATCTGCAACCGACTCCGCAGACTCTGACGCTCGACGAAATCGATACAGTGATCGCTTACCTGCAAGCACGCATCATTGGACGCGGCAAGATCACCCGAGAAGAATGCCTTTCTTACTACGATGATCAACCTGATACCTGCGAGGACTACAAATAATCGGGGCGGAAGGAAGTTATGAGGCGGGAGCTGAGTGTTTGGACGAAGTGAGGTCGACGCGCAGCGCGCACCGCATCCTCGAAGAGCTTCGCCAATGCTTCGGCGAAAGCGTTCCGGCCGCAGCTAGAATTCGATTATATCGAGCTCGCTGCTGAGGACCATTAAATGAAAGCAGACTCGAAGAAGGAGACCAGTCGATGACCGGAGGTAGACTGTTATTTGGTGCCCTCAGCATCAGCATAGCGACGCTTGCCACAGCCGCGGCCCAGTTGCGGGATTTACCGCCCGGGCCCAATCGGGACATGGTGTCTCGCGCGTGCCAAGCCTGTCACGATCTGAGCATGGTCGTCGCGGCAACTGGACTGACCGACTGACCCGCGAAGGTTGGAACGCGACCATCGAGGAGATGATCAGCTATGGCATGAGAGTCGATAAGGAAGATCGGGAAAAGATTCTCGAGTACCTCTCGAACTATCTGGGATCGCGATAGGCGATTGTCGCAACTCGTCGTTATCGCCACCGAGCACCGGAAAATACTCTTCTGTGGCCTCGGTCTCCAGCCAAGTGTTATCGCACTAGTCAAAAAGCGGAGGAGATGGCATGGACATAATATTCAGCGTAATCCGAGAGGACACGTTCTGGAAGATCCTGCTCTTCCTTCACTTCCTAATGGCGGTCTCCCTACTAGCGGCGGTCACGCTTCAGGCGGCGTCCGTTTTGACGTCGGCGCGGCAGACGACCGGTAATTTCATCGATCGCTTCAGTCCGGTACCGGCAGCGTCTTACGCCACCGTGATCATCCTTCTCTACGTGCCCCAAGCACTCTTGGGCGCGTTCATTTATCTCAAGTACCGCCTTTACGTGAGAATTCCTATGGAGCAGCTCCGGCACTGGTGGACTCTCGGCGCCTTCGAATTCAAGGAGCATATCATAGCGATGGGTATCGGCCTCCTTCCGGCTTATTGGTACCTTTGGCGGCAGCCCATCTCCGATGAAGATGCCGGCGTGCGCAGGTGGCTGACCGTCTTTCTGGCCGTGACCATATGGTACGCCTTTGGTGCCGGCCACGTCGCCAACGATTTTCGAGGGATCGGATCATGACACGGACCTTAGGCGTAGGTGAGGAATTGTCCGCACTCGACAGCTCCCGTGTAATCGGCACGTCGAAATCGGCGGCGCGAACGAGGACCTTCACATTCGCATTCGGCATCGCATTCACACTCCTGTACACGATCTACGAACGGCTCAATTGGCCGCTCTTCACCTGGCAGCCGGCGGTCGGCAAAATGTATTTCTGGTTGCACCGGCCTCTGAGTGGGGAAGGTCCGCCGATGTACTGGTATGGCTGGATCGCACTCGCCATCCCCAGCGCACTCGTGGTCAGCTGCGTGGCCACGATTATTCCCAGTCGGTCGCTCTATCGGGCGACCATTTTCTGCTGCGCCCTAGCTGCACTCTGGCCGGCCTCCCTTGCTGCGCTGAGGATCTACATCACGGATTGGGCAACCTTCGATGCCGACTTCCTGAACTCGGTGTGGGTGGCGACAATTCCAGCGCTTGTAGGCACCGCGGCCATTACCTACTTTATCTCCTCCCGGTTCGCGGAACGCGTATGGACGAGCTGGTTGTTGATCGTGCCGATTGGCGGACTCGTCGTGCTAGGCAACTCGCTTCTAATATACTTTGTGCGATAACGCATTTCCGGCGATGCGGTAGAGGGCTTGAGCTGGCCAGGCAAGGGCAGCGGCTTGGACGGCTCAACTACCTGCATGAGCTTGGGAGGGGTCGGCCTGCAAAACCGCCGCCGTGCTTGCATATGCATGCGCTGGCGCCGAGGATATCCGAAAGAACAACACTGCCCGTCCCGAGGCCCGCGCGGTGCCCAGCTCTTCGAGCCGGTTCTGCTCAATCACGGCGCCCTCGCGGCGCGGAAGCAAGTGCAGAGTGCGTTGCAATCGTAATCAGAAGGGAGATGGATAATGCGATCCATTGCGATTCTGTCGGTTCTGTTTGTTTCTCTCAACGCTAACGCCGTAGCGCGAGCTCAGCAAACAAAGGATTGCAAATTATGCCGCGAGTATCAGCAGGCCTGCCTGAAAAATCATACGCGGGATGCTTGCAATAATGAATATAATATCTGCATGAAGTATTGCGGGAAGAAATAGCGTGACTGACGCACTTACCGCGCGCGTCTTCGGTAAGCACAGCATGCCTTCCGCGAAAGGGTTCGCCGAGCAACACGTATGCTACTTTTCAACTCCTTGGCCGCCCGCAGACCGCCGGTGTGAATGCTCGCGGGCCGCATGAATGCACCGAGATGGAGTTGGCGTGACGATGTCATGTTCATTATTCTGCTCCGGGAAGTCATAGATGTAGCGTACCGAGCCGAGGATGGAATCGATCGTCGCGATGGGAGGCGTTGTACCGCGTGAAGAAACGGGATAGCCAATGAACTCGTGAAGTTTCGCGATACCCACGGCCGCTGAAGCAGATTGTCACTTGTGAGTGCGCCGTCGTCCGATCAAGGCTGCAATGCAGCCTTGCGAATTGCGCGCGGCGCAAAGCATCTGGCTGACGTCCATCCACGGCTCAGCCCGGATCGCTCTTTGCACGCCGCGCGCGCACAAATACTCGGTCGGTCAACATGAACCGTGCGAGCATCGACGGCACAAGCTTGGCGGGCTCGACTTGTTGAGCATGCTCTTGCGCAAAAACTTCGGCGTAAGCAACGAGATCGCGGTGGACGGCGCCCGGCAGTTCGACGGTGAGCTTAACTGGCCGGTCATCGGGAATGGCGGAAAGCTTTAGCTTGGCCATTGGATTTGGGCTCAACCCTGGTATGGCGCGAGGACGAGGTCGCGATTGACGATCACGCGGACTGGAAATCCCGGCCGGATGGTGATGGTCGGCTGGATGTTCAGATTGCGGCGCACGACCTGCTGGCCGGTCTGGTTCAGGCTGTCGGTGGTCCCACGCCGGAGTGCGGTCACGACAGCGCTGTCATTATTGGTGGCGCCAAGCTCCGCGCCGACGCCGAGCACCGTCGAGAGTGCCGCCGCCATGGCGAGCCGGCCCCAGTGCTGATCGACCTCGTCTTCAAGACCTGTGAAGCCCTGAGTGTCGGCACTGGGCTGGCGTTCCAATACGATGGAGCGGCCGTTCGGCATGATCAGCCGCGTCCAGACCAGGAGCACACGATCCTGGCCGAAGGAGATTTGGCTGTCATAGACGCCAACGAGCCTAGCCCCCTGCGGGATCAGCAGGAACCTGCCGCTCGGGCTGTCATAGACGTTCTCCGTCACTTGGGCGGTGACCTGGCCGGGAAGATCAGAACGAATGCCGGTGATGAGGGCAGCCGGCATCATCGCGCCGGCCTGGACGACATAGCGGGAAGCTGGATTTTCCAGCCGATCAGGGCTGACGGTCTTGCGATCGACAGCGCCGTTCAGGAAGGCGGACTTGCGGTCCTGCATATTGAGAAGCGACTCGGGATCGAGCGATGGCACATCTGCCTGTCCGGTTGGTGTCGCTGTCTTCTGGTCCCCAAGAGGCGGGACCGCCGCGGCCGGCCGCTCCCTCGTGCTGGTGGTGGCGAACAGGCGGCTGGTGCGTGCCGCCTCGGTTTCCTGCGCGATGCGCTGCTGTTCGGGATCGACGGCTCCCGGTCCCTGCGCCTGCGCACCTGGCATCGGCCGACCGATATCGCCCGCCAAGGGCGGGCCAAGCGGGGGTATTCCCGCCGGAGGCGGGGTGTTTTGGGAAATGCCAGCATAATCGCGCGGTAGGGTAGACAGACCCTCGGGCGTGGTCTTTGTTTCGGTGTTGTAGAGTTCAGGCCCGCCGCCCGGTTTGCGGTTTCCCTGATAGAGAGCCCAGATCAGCGCACCAGCGACTGTGATTGCTGCAACCCCTGCAAGGCCCGTCAGCACCTTGCGGGAGAGGCGCATCACCGGCGGCCGTTCACTCCGCAGGCGCAACTTCGCGACGGGCTCGGCGGTCTGGCCGGATTGGGCCTGTTCCGGTTCATTCACCACGCCAGTCTCCCGTCGGTGCGCACGATGCGAACACGGCGCTCGGAGCCCTTGTCGCCAAGACGAAGCTCAGCCGCGGCGAAGAGGCGATCAACGATCATGTGATTGCTGCGCACCCGGTAGTTCACGAGCTCCGAGGTCTTGCCCTCGGGGCCGATGATGAACAGCGGCGGCATCTCGCCCTGGGCAATGCCGTGCGGGAATTCGATATAGACTTTCCGGCCGTCGTCGAAGGCGTGCAGCGGGCGCCAAGGCGGGTTGTCGCCCTCAATGGTGTAGCGGAAGCGCAAACGGCCGATATCGAGGCCCGTGTCCACTGGGATCGCGGCCTCGGCTGAAGCATTCTGGCGGCGAAGCGCGATAAGCTGGTCCTGGGGATAGATCCACGACACCGAGGCCATGTAGGTCTTCTCGGTCGAGCGCAGCTCCATGTGATAGGTGCGCCGGTCGGTGTTGATGACCAGATTCGTCACGACGTCCGGCCGGGTCGGTTTGACGAGAATGTGAACCTTCTTGGTGTTCGCAGGCCCGCTTTCAGTATCGCCGATGATCCACCGTACGGTGTCACCGGCCGCAACCGGGCCGGACCCGACCAGCTGCTCGCCCTCTTGCAAAGCGATGTCAGTCACCTCTCCGGGCGCGGCGTAGACCTGGTAAAGAGCGCCCTCAGCGAAGGGAAACACCTGCACGGCATTGACGTAACCGGCTCGGCTCGGCTGCACCCGGGCGGCGGCGTTTGCGAGGTCGACGCGCTGACGAGGATCGCGGGGCTCGGGCGCTGATCGTGCGCCCGGCAATGGTTTGAGCTGACCCGGCAAGGGGAGCGGCTTCGGCAGCTCGACGACCTGCACGGGCTTGGGAGGATCGGCCTGCAAGACGGCAGGCTGCTCGTCATCGTAGCTGATCTGCGGCGGCTTGAATGTCGCGCAGCCGGTCAGCGCCGTGGACATAAGTAGTATGAAAGCGAGAGACCGAGAGCGCATCAGCCCAGCTCCTTCGACCAGTTGATGGCGTGGACGAACACGCCGAGGGGATTCTTCCGCAGCCGTTCGGCGTCGTGCGGTGTATCGAAGACGACGGTCAGGATAGCGGTCCATCGCTCGGTCGCGGCGAGGTTGGCGTTCTCATAGCGGCGCTCGATCCAGGCGACCCGAAAGCTGTCGTTGGAGGCCCGGATCACGCTTGAGATGTCGACCGCGACCTGGATTTTGCCGACTTTGCCAAACGGGTCGTTGGCGCGGGCATAGTCGTTGAGCGCAACCGCGCCCTTGTCGGTGATGAAGTCGTACGCTGCGAGCCAGTTCTGGCGGACGATGACCGCGTCCGCCGGAAGCGCCCGGACGTTCTCGATGAAGCGCGCGAGATGCCAGGCAATCTGCGGATCAGTCGGACGGTACTCCGCGATCGCGGGCGAGACGGCTTGCGCCTGGCCAAGCTTGTCGACCTCGACCACCCAGGGTGTGACGGTGCCGCGCGCGGCCTGCCAGATCAGGCCGCCAGCGAGGCCCGCAGCAAGAAACAAGTTGCCGAAGGCGATGAGCCGCCAGTTGCGGGCTTGGACGCGGGCCGCACCGATGCGCTCGTCCCACGCCTGCGCAGCCTTCTGGTAGGGCGTCTCCGGCTCGGGTGTTCGGCCGTAGCGGACCGAAGGACGACGGAACAGCATCAGCGGTCCTCCTGCTTCAGGCTGACAGAGGTCGATGCTCCGCCGTGATCGCCGGAGCGAATGGCATGGACCGCAACGGAAATCCCCTGGCTCATGGCTTGCTGGCGGCGCATGCGGCGCGCCCAAGCAGGCGGACCGCCGGAGCCGCTGGGAGAGCCGCCGCTGCCAGAGTTGGACGAAAACGCCTTGCCTGAGATGACGGAAGAGACGCCCCGGGCGGCGCTGGCGAGCGCGCCTGCGCTGGTTCGCAGGGTCGCGGCGCCAGCGACGCCGAGCCCACCGGCCGCGAATGCGGTGCCGACCGCGGCGCCGGCACCAAGCTGCGGTGCGCCGGCCGCCAACCCGGTTGCAATGCCGGGACCGAAGATGCCGAGGCCAAGCAGCGAGAGCGCGGCAAGCACCAGGGCGAGCACATCGTCGAGCGACGGCTGGTTGCCACCAAAGCCTTGCGTGAATTCTCCAAAGAGGGTGGTGCCGATGCCAACGATGACGGCGAGCACCAGCACCTTAACGCCGGAAGCGACGACGTTTCCGAGAACCCGTTCAGCCAGAAACGCCGTCCGGCCGAACAGCCCGAACGGTACCAGGACGAAGCCCGCAAGGGTCGTGAGCTTGAACTCGATCAGACTGACGAAGAGCTGGATCGCCAGGATGAAGAACGCGACCAGGACGATGAGCCAGGCGACGAGCAGCACGAAGATCTGGACGAAGTTCTGGAAGAACGAGACGTAGCCGAGAAGCCCGCTTGCGGCCTGGAGGATCGGCCGGCCGGCATCGATTCCGACCTGTGCAAGCCGGCCAGGCTGGAAGAACTGGTCGGCCGTGAGACTCGAACCGGCGGCCTTTAGGCCGAGGCCCGAGAACGAGTTGAACACAACCTTGGCGAGGCTATTGAAATTGCCGATCAGGAAGGCGAAGAAGCCGACGTAAAGGGTTTTCTTGATGAGGTGAGCGAGGACATCCTCGTCAGCGCCCCAGGCCCAGAACAGGCCCGCGATTGTCACGTCAAGAACGATGAGGGTCGAGGCCAGAAACGCGACCTCACCGCCGAGCAGGCCGAAGCCTGAATCGATGTAACGGGTGAAGACCTCGGTGAACCGATCGATGACCCCGGTATTCATTAAGTCCTCACTGATGGAACATCTGGACGGTCTCGGCCTGATAGCCCCGGCCGGGACTCAGAAAGTTATTCAGCTGTGCGCGGCCCTGCTCCTGGTTGGCAGCGAGGCGGGCGCCGTCGAGGCTCTGGGCGCGCGACTGCGCCGCGATGAGCGCCGTGAGATCGAGGAGCTGCCGTGTCTGCAGGGCGATCAGCTGATTGCCAGCCTGGTTCGCCTGAACAAGACCGGCGGCTGACTGGCTTGAAGAGAGGAGCCCATTGGTTTGTGACCGGGATGTTTCCAGGCCCTGCACGACGCCGGCCTGGACTCGCAGCGCATCTTGGTAGGCGCCGAGCGCATTCTGCCAGCGGGTCTGCGCGTCGCCGGTGAGCTGCTGGGACGACGTCGAGGCTGCGTAGCTCTGCGGATAGGAGCGCCCAAACGCCTGATCGATCTGGTTGATGTCGTAGGCGATACGCTGGGCTTGATTGAGAAGCTGCTGAGTGCGCACGATCGACTGGTCGATCGTCTGCAAAGAGGAATAGGGCAGGCTCGTCAGGTTTTTCACCTGATTGAGCAGCATCTGGGTCTGGTTCTGAAGGCTGGTGACCTGGTTGTTGATCTGCTGCAAGGCACGAGCGGCCTGCAATACGTTCTGGGCGTAGTTGGAAGGGTCATAGACGACGGTCTGCCCCGCAGCCGGCCCCGAAGCCAAGGTCAGCGCCAAGCCGATCAAAAGGGGCCGGATGCACAGTTTGGTCATGAGCCGGTCTCCTCGGGCGCTTTTGCGGAGTCGGTCCGAGCCGCGGGTTCAACCAATTCGACAGCCCAGTCGAACCCCTTGTGGCGGAGCCAAGCGCCGGCGAAGCCAGCGCGGCCGTGACTGGCCAGCACATCCGCAATGGCGGCCTGGTCGGCCTTGGAGGAGGCGGCCGTGAAGGCGAGCGCGACCTCGCCCAAGCCCAGCTCGAACAGGCGATTGCCGCGCCGAGACTGGCAGTAGTAATCGCGCTTCGGGGTTGCCCGGGCCAGAATCTCGATCTGGCGATCGTTGAGACCGAAGCGGCGGTAGATGCTCGTGATCTGCGGTTCGATTGCGCGTTCGTTGGGAAGGAACAGCCGTGTCGGGCAGCTCTCGACGATGGCGGCTGCGATGGCGCTCGTCTCGATATCGGCGAGAGACTGGGTGGCGAACACGACGCTCGCGTTCTTCTTGCGCAGGGTCTTGAGCCATTCACGCAGCTGCGCCCCGAAGGTCGGATCGTCGAGGGCGAGCCAGCCCTCGTCGATGATGAGCAGGGTGGGGCTGCCGTCGAGCCGGACCTCGATGCGGTGGAACAGATAGGCAAGCACGGCCGGAGCCGCACCGGTGCCAATCAGGCCTTCGGTCTCGAAGGCCTGGACGCGGGTCTCGCCGAGGTGTTCGGCTTCAGCGTCAAGGAGCCGTCCCCACGGGCCACCGACGCAATAGGGCTGCAGCGCCTGCTTTAGTGCACTGGACTGAAGAAGGACCGAAAGGCCAGTGAGAGTGCGTTCACCAAGAGGTGCACTCGCAAGTGAGCCCAAGGCCGACCACAGCTGCTCCTTTGCTTCAGGCGTGACCGTCACGCCTTCACGCGCAAGAATCGCCGCCACCCATTGGGCAGCCCATGCGCGTTCGCCCGCATCATCGATCGCAGCGAGCGGCTGCAATGCGACCGGCTCCATGGCGTCGTCCGACAGTGCTCCGCCAAGGTCATGCCAGTCGCCGCCCATAGCGAGCGCTGCCGCCCGGATCGAACCGCCGAAGTCGAACGCAAAGATCCGGGCGGCGGGGTAGCGCCGAAACTGCAAGGCAAGGACCGCAAGCAGCACGCTCTTGCCGGCTCCGGTCGGGCCGACGACAAGGGTGTGACCGACATCGCCGACATGGAGCGACAGCCGGAACGGCGTCGCTCCCTCGGTCTTGGCGAAAAGGAGCGGTGGGCCGTCGAGATGTTCGTTGCGTTCAGGTCCGGCCCACACGGCCGAGAGCGGCATCATGTGGGCCAGATTCAGCGTGGAGACTGGCGGCTGGCGGACATTGGCGTAGACATGGCCCGGCAGGCTGCCGAGCCAGGCCTCGACAGCGTTCACGGTCTCGGCGATGCAGGTGAAATCCCGGCCCTGGATCACCTTCTCGACCAGGCGCAGCCGTTCGTCCGCAACCCGGGCGTCCTCATCCCACACCGTGACCGTCGCGGTGACGTAGGCTTGCCCGATCAGGTCGGAGCCGAGCTCCTGAAGCGCCGCGTCGGCGTCGAGGGCCTTGTTGTGCGCGTCCGTATCGAGGAGAGCCGAGGACTCGTTGGTCATCACCTCCTTGAGGATCGCCGCCACCGACTTGCGCTTGGCGAACCATTGGCGGCGGATGCGGGTGAGGACCCTGGTGGCGTCAGTCTTGTCGAGCGCAATGGAACGGGTCGACCAGCGGTAAGGAATAGCGAGACGATTGAGATCATCGAGGATTCCCGGATACGTCACCGATGGGAAGCCCATCACCGTGAGTGTGCGCAGGTGGGCCTTGCCGAGTCGCGGTGCGAGCCCGCCAACCAGCGGCTCATCGACCAGAATGGCATCGAGATACATCGGCACCTCGGGGACGCGGACGCGGTGACGCCGAGTCGAGATGCAGGAATGCAGGTAGGTCAGTGTCTCAGCGTCTGAGAGCCAGGTGGCTTCCGGTACAAAGCCCTCGATGAGCTGCAGCACCCGGTCGGTGCGGTCGATGAAGCCTTTGAGAATCTGGTGCGCATCGGTGCTACTGCCGGAGACAACGCCCTCGTAGAGGAAGGATTCCACCCGCGCTGCTTCCTCGGCCGGCGGCAGAAACGTAAACGTCAGGTAATAGGCGCTCTCGAAATGAGCTCCTTCTTCCTCGAACTGGGCTGCACGCTCGGCGTCTACCAGCGAAGACACCGGGTCCGGGAATTGGCTTGCCGGATAGTCCTGGGCTGAATGGCGGCTTGCTTCGATAAAAATCGCCCAGCCTGAGCCGAGGCGGCGCAGCGCATTGTTGAGCCTCGCCGTAACGCCAACCAACTCAGCCGGTGTGGCGCTGTCGAGATCCGGTCCCCGGAAGCGCGCCGTGCGCTGGAGACTGCCATCCTTGTTGAGGACGACACCTTCGCTGACCAGCGCCGCCCAAGGCAGGAAGTCCGCGAGGCTTTGCGGCTTGTTGCGATATTCGGCGAGATTGAACATCGCGTCACCTCACGAACCGAGATGGGCCGGATAGCGCACGTGGCAGCGGACCACCTCGACGAACAGCGGGTCGCGCCTCGCGGCCCAGACGGCCGCCATGTGGCCGAGCGCCCACAGCACGAGCCCGGCGATCCACAGACGAAGCCCAAGCCCGATCGCGGCCGACACGGTGCCGTTGAGGATCGCGACCGCACGCGGCGCCCCGGCGAGCAGGATCGGTTCCGTGAGAGCTCTGTGAACCGGCGCTTCGAAACCTGCAATCGGCTCCCGGCTCACAATCTGTGTCATCAGATCAGCGCTCCGCCGCCAAACGAGAAAAAGGACAGGAAGAAGGACGACGCCGCGAAGGCGATCGACAGGCCGAAGACGATCTGGATGAGACGCCGAAAGCCGCCACCGGCATCGCCGAAGGCGAGCGACAGACCGGTCACGATGATGATGATCACCGCGATGATCTTGGTCACCGGCCCCTCGATCGATTGAAGGATCTGCTGGAGCGGCTGTTCCCACGGCATGTTCGAACCGGCGGCGAGCGCTGGGACGGTCGCTATTAACTGCCCGGCGACCGCCAACACGATCTCAATTCTGCCGCCAACGCCGGCCGTCCGTAGCATCACGAGCGGCCTCCTTTGGGTGTGCGCTTGACGGCCGGCTCAAGGACGTAGTCCCCACCAGGCGGGAGGTCTTTGACGACCGCAAGCTCGACCAACTTGCGCTCGGCGCCGCGCCCCGCCAGAACCGCGATGAGGTTGATCGTTTCCGCAATCAGCGCCCGCGGCACGGTCACGACCGCTTCCTGGATGAGCTGTTCAAGCCTTCGTAACGCGCCGATGGCCGATCCGGCGTGGATCGTCCCAATCCCACCTGGATGGCCGGTTCCCCATGCTTTCAGGAGATCCAAGGCCTCGGCGCCGCGGACTTCACCTATCGGAATGCGGTCGGGCCGCAGCCGCAGCGATGAGCGCACCAGATCAGACAGGGAAGCCACGCCATCTTTGGTGCGTAGCGCGACCAGATTTGGCGCCTGGCACTGAAGCTCTCGCGTATCCTCGATTAGAATGACGCGGTCGGCCGTCCAGGCGACTTCGGCGAGGAGCGCGTTGACGAGCGTCGTCTTGCCGGTCGAAGTACCGCCGGCAACCAGAACGTTTCGGCGTTGCGAAACGGCATCACGGAGGATCTCCGCCTGCTCGGCCGTCATGATGCCAACGGAGGCGTAGTCCTTAATGGTGAAGATGGCGATAGCCGGTTTGCGGATCGCAAACGCGGGCGCTGCGACGATCGGCGGGATCAAGCCTTCGAACCGCTCTCCGGTCTCCGGCAGCTCGGCCGAAACGCGCGGCGATTCGGGGTGCACTTCGGCACCGACGTGGTGGGCGACGAGACGCACGATACGCTCGCCGTCAGCTGCCGACAATCGCTTCCCTGTGTCGGCAAGGCCGTCGGCCAGGCGATCGATCCACAAACGACCGTCAGGGTTGAGCATGACCTCGATAATGGCAGGATCTTCCAGCCAGGCCGTGATCGAAGGCCCCATCGCCGTACGCAGCATCCGGACGCCACGCGAAGCCGCTTCCGATTTAGGAGAAACCGTCCCCACCATCGCCCCCGTGGTTTGTGACCGCCCGGCGCGGTCGAATGTTGGGGACGATTAAAAAGGCCCAAGATCAGGCGAGCGCAACAACAAGAATCGAGCGTAGGGCTCCAGCGTAGAATGACAGGTAAAAGGGACGGCTGCCGGATTGGCGCCGGTGTGTGCTGGCGACGATCCGGCCGGCGCTGAGCGGGTGAAAGTCCAGCGCAACCAACCGAATTTGACGATCGCAAGCGACATCGGACGATGCCACTCGTGGACCCCGTTGGGCAGCCTGGTCAGTGCGTCCGCGGTCCTTGCCGGATTGCTGTTCATGGACCGAGGCGTTGCGCGTGCCCGACTGACGATCAGCGGAATTCGCTAAGGGACAACCGCACAGCGATGACGCGCGGCCTCGCGACTCTGCCGGGATTTGCGGAGGCGGCCGGGGTCGTAGCGACGTCGGGATGGTGCTCGCGACCAACCGCGGCGCAGCAAGTTTTGCCTGGATCGATGCGATGAGCCTCAAAACCCAGGCCGTGTTCGGCACCGGGCCACGGCCGAACGGCGTCGCCTTTGTGCCGCAGCGGGGCCTCGCGGTCGTCGCCTGTATCGGGGACGATTCTCACGCGCCTACGTTGGAAGTGCTCGCATTGCCACGCGGCCGGCAGCATGCGATCGAGCTGCCGGGCCGACCGCGCTGGTGCGTAACCGATGCCGCCGCCGACCGTGTGTTCCTAGCCATCCGCGACCCGTCGATGATACTTGTCTTAAGGTTGCCTGAGTTGAGCGAGATCGAACATTGGCCATTGCCGTCTGGCGGTGCACATGGGTTCGAAATCGATCATGCGCGCAATCGCCTTTATGTCGCCTGCGACGACGCCGCGCTGGTCGAGCTTGACAGTGCAATCGGCGAGGTCACCAACCAATGGCGGATCGCCGGCGCGCCGGATGTCACATTCCTCAATCCTGCGACTGGCTCGGTGCATGTCGCGATCGGCAATCCCGGAATGGTTCAGTCGATCGATCCGGGCACCGGCGCAAGCGCCGAGGTCGCGACTGGCGCCGGTGCGCATACGACGGCGTTGGTGCCGCCGGATCGGCTTTATGTCTTCTCGCCCTCGCACGGGGGCGCGCTCGTCTTCCAGAACGCGCCTCTTAGATGAGTGCCTTTTTACCGGCTCCGGCAGAAATAGAATAAGGCTCACGACCTGTTCGTCCTTTGCGTCAGGTCGGTGTTGATTGTGATCGAGGCCAGTTGCCTTTCCTCGTGCAGCACGACATATCTGGGCGAGGCTCGAGTTTCATCCTCGGTCCAACTCCCGCGGAGACAGGTTTTGACTTCCTCCAGACTCTTGCCATGCGCAACGTCGCATTCGTCTGCAGTATTGAACGCCTGGGAATCGCAAGTGAATGTTCGCGTTCCATAGAACAAGCCGTCTCTCCCGCCCGAAGGGTGATCTTCGCATCGAGGACGTGACCTTCGCGTGCGGCTCCGATGATGGGCGCAAATTTGTTCTCCCTTGAGTTGATTGCTTCGTTGCGGGGTAGCGCAGGTTGGACTTGCACTGGTTAGCCGCCCTGATGAGCAGCACCATAGCTGTGATGGCGTTTGCCGCGATGCATTTTGGATTGGTTGTCGTCATGCTTAAGGGTGAGGGTGAGGGTGAGGGTGATGTTGAAATTGCATTGGACCGGCGCGGCGTTGTCGCCATCCAACGATATGGCGGAGGGTGACGTCGGCCTGACCGGAGCCTCGATTTCATCTTGTGTCCGCAATGCCCCTCGCGGCAGATATTCGTGTTGAGACATCCAGACATCGCCTGTCGGGAATTCGACTTCGGCGGCTGCGGTTTGAGAGCAAGCTGCAGAGCTCGAAGCCATGACCGCAACGACATAGGCGGCAGCCGAAATTCCGATACGGATACACTCCTCCTCGAAATGAAAGTGCGGTGAACACGATTGAGACGAACTCACTGGATTGCGGGATCGCTGGTGCTTAGCGTCTCCCCCATGGGATCAGTGCCCAAGCGCGCTCGTGCACGTAGTAGAGAGCCGTCTTGGTCAGGACCTCGGCCAGCGCGACGCCGCCTGCCAAGCTCGAGCTTCCGGTGATGAGAGCGGCGAGAACGAAGGTGTCGAGGCTTCCGGTTGCGCGCCAGCTGATCGCCTTGGCGACCGATCGTGCATGGGTCTCGGCGGTGCGAATAAGGCTGAAGAGCGCACCTGGTCGCGCCAACATGCGCTCCTGGACGGGAAGGACCGTCTCGACAATCCCCATGCCGACGGTGTTGCAGGATTCGGGATCGATCAGGATGAAGCTGCCGGTTTCCTGGCAATCGGCATAACGATCGACCGCAACTGGCCGATCGAGCGTGATGGTGGCAGTGCCGATGTCATTTGCAGAGATGTGATCAGTGCTCTCGTAGTGATGGGTTTCGAGATCGATCACCTGGATCCCCGCCTCTACCTTCGCCTTGACAGTCGCGGCCGCGAGCTTGAGGAGATACGACCGATCCGGGGCGAGGGCTTCGGTGTCAAGCCAGACGAGCCGGACGCCGATCCGGTCCGTGATCACCGGCGGCGCATCAGTGCCCGCCAACACATCTCCCCGTGAAACGTCGACTTCATCCGACAGTGTGACAGTGACAGCTTGGCCGGTGGGCGCATGGGCGAGATCGCCATCGTGGGTGACGATGCGCGCAATATGGGTGCGCTGCCCGGACGGGCGAATCCGGACCGGCATTCCCGCAAAGAGCTGGCCGCTTGCGATCAGGCCGCAGTAGCCGCGAAACCGGCAATCCGGCCGGTTGACCCATTGCACCGGCATCCGGAGGGCCGAACCCCGCGGGCCCGGCGCGATCTCGACGTTGTCCAAATATTCGAGCAGACACGGTCCCTGGTACCAGGACATCTGCGGGGAGCGAAACGCAACGTTGTCACCGCTGCTGGCAGCGAGCGGTATGAACGTGATGTGACTGATCCCGAGGTCTTGAGCGAAAACACGGAATTCGGCCGCGAGCGCCGCGAATCTCAACTCGGACCAGACCACCAGATCCATCTTGTTGATGGCGACCAGGATGTGGCGCACCCCAACCATCGAGACGATGCGGGCGTGCCGGCGGGTCTGTGATGTCAATCCGTCAGGCGCGCTGACCAGGAGGAGCGCAAGGTCTGCCGTCGACGCAGCGGTCGCCATGTTCCGGGTATATTGGACGTGCCCAGGTGCATCGGCGACGATGAACTTGCGCCGCGCCGTGGTGAAGAATCGGTACGCGACATCGATCGTGATCTTCTGCTCGCGCTCCGCTGCAAGGCCATCCAGGAGGAGCGCAAAGTCGCGCTCCTCGCCTTGAGTGCCATACCGGCGGGATTCATGATCGAGCGCCTCGAGCTGATCGGCGAACACCAGGCCAGCCCCATAAAGCAGCCGGCCGATGAGGGTCGACTTGCCGTGGTCGACGGAGCCGCAGACGATGAACCGCAAAAGGCTCTTGCGCTCCTGACGCACCACGAATTCGTCGGCATCGAATATCCGGGGATCATGCGCATTCATCAAAAATACCCCTCCTGCTTTTTGCGCTCCATGGCTCCAGTGCCATCGTGGTCGATGAGGCGGCCGCGGCGCTCGGAAACTTGGCTCTCTGCGGTTTCCCGGATGATCGCGCCGATGCTCGTCGCGCTGCTTTCCATGGCAGCCGTGAGCGGATAACAGCCCAGCGTGCGGAACCGCACGGTCCGGATTTGCGGCTGCTCGCCTCGCTCAAGTGGAAGGCGATCGTCGTCGACCATGATCAGCACGCCGCCGCGGCAAACCACGGGCCGCGGCGCCGCAAAATAGAGCGGAACCACTGGAATGCGCTCCTGGTGGATATAGAGCCACACATCGAGCTCGGTCCAATTGGACAAAGGAAATACTCGCAGGCTCTCGCCCTTGCGTTTGCAAGCGTTGTAGAGTCGCCACGGCTCGGCACGCTGGTGCTTGGGGTCCCAACGGTGCTGCGCATTGCGGACCGAAAATACGCGCTCCTTCGCTCGCGAGCGCTCCTCATCGCGGCGCGCACCTCCGATTGCGGCATCGAATCTGAACTGATCGAGTACCTGCCGGAGGGCCTGGGTTTTCATGACATCGGTATGCAGGTCGGGCTGGCTGACGGGATTGATGCGGCGGGCGAAGCCGTCTTGGTTGACGTGGACAATCAGCTTGACGCCCAATTCGTGAGTGCGGCGGTCCCGGAATGCGATCATGTCCCGGAACTTCCAGGTGGTGTCCACGTGGAGCAAAGGAAACGGCGGCTTCGCCGGATAGAATGCCTTCAGGGCTAGGTGCAGCACCACCGAGGAGTCCTTTCCGATTGAGTAAAGCAGCACCGGGTTGTCGCACTCAGCGGCGACTTCCCTGATGACGTGGATGCTCTCCGCTTCGAGTGATTGCAGATGAGTAAGTGCAGGTGGAGCGCTGTCGGTGAGAGCCAGGGGTGCGGCATCCGAAGCCATCTGGACGACATTCATGGCTTTGCTTCCTCTCGAGGCGGTGGGGATTGTGCGAGTGCGGGTGCTTGCGCCAGGTGAAGACGATGCAGCCCGCATTCCTTCTTCTGGTCCTGCTCCCACCACCATCGCCCGGCACGCTCGGGCTCTCCCGGTGACACAGCACGGGTGCAGGGGGCGCATCCGATCGACAGGAAGCCTTGATCGTGCAGAGGGTTGTAGGGAATACCGCGATCGCGAACGAAGGCCACCACCTGCTCTCGGGTCCAGTCGAACACGGGATTGACCTTAATCAGCTTATGCTCCGGATCGGGGGCGGCGAATGAGAGACCGGCACGGTCATCTGATTGGTCGGCGCGCAATCCCGTGACCCATGCGATGGCTCCCGTGAGTGCCCGCCGGAGCGGCTCAATCTTGCGTACCGCGCAGCACGCGTGCCGCGCCTCGACCGAAGCGTGGAATCCGTTGATGCCCTGACGCGCGACCAGGGCCTCGACGGCGGCACAACCGGGATAGAAGGGCTTAATGCACCGACCGTATTGGCGTTCGGTCAGTGCCCAGAGTTCGTAGGTCTCTGGAAACAGTCGGCCGGTATCAAACGTCACGACGTCAATCGCGAGGGCCTGCTCGAAGATCGCATGCGTGATGGCTTGGTCCTCTATGCCGAAGCTCGTGGTGAACACGACTCGGCCGCGCGCGATACTGCGTATCGCCGCAAGTCGTTGGGCGAGATCCGGATCGTGGCGGACATTTGAGATGGAGCTCGTGTGGGAATCCGAGTTCCCGGTAACCGGATCAGCAGACGCGAAAGCACTCCGGACTCTGTCCTGCAGAATTTTTGGTGTGTTCAATTCTTCCCCCGTTTCTAGCGAACAGGGACGATTAGAAAAGGCAGCAGTCTGATCGAATCAACAACAGAAATGCAGACGTCGTGGTTTGGGATAGAGTCGCGCGTAGAAACTGGAGAGATCGCAAACGCGCTCGAGCGCGCGATCGCTTAAGCAAGGACTGTGTAGCTGACGGTTACTTCGGCTGCACAGCCGAATCATTGCGCAATCGGAATGAGCGACGTGAGGAATAACATCCCTCGGGTGCGAACGGGGCCGCTACTCCGCTCGAGTTCCCCCACAAACAATACGCGGCGTTTCATCTGGCGAAGGGCGGGCCGTGCAATGACAAGCAACATCGCGATCACGCGAAGCGCGATGATCAAATCCTGAGCGGCGCGTCTCGCCCGGCCGGACGGGAACATATCGTCAACACACATCGAAGCTGCGAGAGTCCTCGGCGGAACGTCCCATGTTATGTTGACGCATCGAGTTCCGGCCCCTTCAGATCGCGCGAGACGATTCTCCTTTTGAGCGGGCGGCGTTTCAAAATCGGCATCAAGCACAATGCCTCAAAGGTGGAGGGACCGTTCTTCGCATATATCTGCGCGGGAGCGCGCTCGTGCGCTTCGTCACCATTCATCGCTCCGCTGCGGTCCGGACTAACCCACCGGTTTGCTTTCCGGTGTGTCGGCGGCCGGGTGACCGTCAACGTCCTCTGGAATCTCATGCAGAAGACTTTGTCCCTTCTGGAGCCGCTGGCCCAGGGCTTCCACGAAGCCTTCATACCGTTGACGGCCTTTCAGCTGCGCCGCCGCCTGCGCGTCGGCTGGCAGCGGTGGCGTGATCGTCAACCAAAAGCGGATGAACAGCGCTAGCGTCTCGATGGCAATTCCGGTGTTGCGTTCGAGTCGCTGGATTTGCCGTGACAGCCGATCGAGGCGTCGCGCAAACGCGGCCTCACGGCGGTCTGCGCCGTCCGGCGACAGGAAGCTCGCGACCGCCGCCTCCACGATCGTGGAGCGCGACAGCTTCTTACGATCCGCCAAGTCACCGACCTGTTTTATGAGCTCCGGTGGGAAGTAGACGTTCATCCGGTGACGCATCAGGGTACCTCAAAGTCCGAGGCCGTCCCCGGGATCGAGCGCCGCTTGGCGGGCGACACCGCGCATCTGCTGGCTGAGGACGCGCGCCTGGAGGACGGCGTCATCGGTGTCATCGGTGACGGCAAACTCGTTGGTTGGCGGCGACACCGGAGTCTCCTTGGCAATCGCCTGATGATCGGGCAGCTCCGGTTCGCGGCGCAGACCACTGTTGGCGGCGTCGTCAGGTTTGTCGGTTTCGGTCAGCAGAGCGACTGACGGTCTGCGCGGCGGGTGGGAAGACCACTCATCGATGGCTGCCGGCTCGGATCTCCGGCCGGGCTTTGGTGGCGGCAATATGCGCTCGGCGAAGCGCCTGTCTTCGAAATACCGGGCTTTCTTCGCCCGGATTGGAGGAGATCCAGACATCAGAACGAGCTCGTCACTCGGCGGAAGCTGCATGACCTCACCGGCGGTGAGAAGGGGTCGCGCCGTCTCCTGCCGCGAAATCATGAGGTGGCCGAGCCAGGGCGACAGCCGGTGGCCAGCATAGTTCCTCATCGCCCTCAGTTCGGTGGCGATGCCGAGCGCGTCCGATACGCGCTTGGCAGTGCGCTCGTCGTTTGTCGCGAAACAGACCCGCACATGGCAGTTGTCGAGGATCGAATTGTTAGGGCCATAGGCCTTCTCGATCTGATTGAGCGACTGGGCGATCAGGAAGCTTTTCAGGCCGTAGCCGGCCATGAAGGCCAGCGCGGATTCGAAGAAGTCGAGACGGCCGAGGGCGGGAAATTCGTCGAGCATCAGCAGCACCCGCTGCCTGCGATTCTTGGCATGCAGTTCTTCAGTCAATCGCCGGCCGATCTGATTGAGGACGAGGCGGATGAGGGGCTTGGTCCGGCTGATGTCGGACGGTGGCACCACGAGGTAGAGTGTTGCCGGCCGATCGTCGACGATCAGATCGATTATGCGCCAATCGCACTGGCTGGTCACTCGCGCCACTACGGGGTCGCGATAGAGGCCGAGGAATGACATCGCGGTAGAAAGCACGCCGGAGCGTTCATTCTCCGATTTGTTCAGGAGTTCGCGCGCTGCGGATGCGACGACCGGATGTGGTCCTGCCTCGCCCAGATGCGGCGTCGTCATCATCGTCTTCAGCGAGGCCTCGATCGGACGCCGGGGATCGGACAGGAAAACCGCAACGCCAGCCAAAGTCTTGTCGGGTTCGGCGTAGAGGACGTGGAGGATAGCGCCGACGAGCAGCGAATGGCTGGTCTTCTCCCAGTGGTTCCGGCGTTCGAGCGACCCTTCCGGGTCGACCAGGATATCTGCGACGTTCTGGACGTCGCGAACCTCCCACTCGCCCCTCCGCACTTCCAGCAGGGGATTGTAGGCTGCGGAGGCCCCGTTGGTCGGGTCGAACAGAAGCACCCGGCCATGCCGGGCGCGAAAACCCGCGGTCAGGATCCAGTTCTCGCCCTTGATATCGTGGACGATGGCCGAGCCGGGCCAGGTCAAGAGCGAAGGCACCACCAGTCCGACACCTTTGCCGGAACGAGTGGGAGCGAAGCACAAGACGTGCTCGGGTCCGTCGTGGCGCAAATATGCGCACCCATAGCGTCCGAGCACCACGCCGTCCGGCCCGAGTAGTCCAGCGCGCTTCACTTCGCGCATCGTCGCCCAGCGTGCTGAGCCGTAGGTCTCAATCGTCCTGGTCTCCCGCGCCCGCCAGACCGACATGCCGATCGCGACCACGACGGAGAGGAATCCGCCCGATGCCGCAATGCAGGCGCCTTCGAGGAAGATCCTTGGCGCATAGGCGTCGTAGGCGTACCACCACCAGAAGAACGCCGGCGGGAGATAAACAGGCATGCCGGCCACAATGTGAAACCAGGGCTGGCCAAGCTGCGGCTGAAAACCGAGGCGCCAGGCGGTCCATTGCGTCGCTGCCCAGGTAGTCGCAAGCACGATCAGCACGACGATGGTGATCTGACCCCAAAGTATCTTGGTTGCGGACACGGCTGGCCTTCCGAAAGCGTGCGACCGAAGCTGTCAACCAAAGCGCGCCGCCACCGAACTTCAATATCCGGCAAAGCCCCATCGTGTTCGTGCGTGTCGTGGCGCAGAATTACTGAGGTTGCTGACCATCAAATCTCCAGGCCGCGCTTGCGCCCAAACCCCCACTCGATGCCGCCGCCTTCCTTGGCGACACCGGAGACATGCTGGCCGAGATGCTTCTCAAGTGCCGGTGTCCACGGGACGAGCGCAAACCCGAGGCCGTTGTCTATCATGGCGAAGCGACCGGACGTCAGCATGAGGCGATGGCGATATGTACCTGCAACATGCTCGCCCGCAGCAGCCGGCTCGTAGGACAACCCCGTCTCGCCCGACAGTTTGGCACCCACCGCGTCGAGTTCGCGGCGCCTCAGCGTGGCCAGCAAGTTGCGCTGCAGGATGATGCGCTCACCCTGCCGGCGCGCTAGCCCTTCTGCTGCCAGGTGTCCGGCCCGCGCCGCCATGGCGTCGCGGGCTTCCTGCCCGAAGCCGCCCATGGCAAGCAGCATCGGTTCAAGCTCGACCAACCGGTGATCAAGCCAGGTGGCGCCGGGCGCTTTTACCTGACGATCGAGGTCAATATCCGATCGGCTGGCGAGAACGAGAGTCGGTCGGGGATCGCCGGCGCCGCCGAACCGCCGCACCTCGACGATCCCGCCGATGGGCGGTGTGTGCGCGAGGGCCTCGATTCCCCGGAAGCGCACATAGTGGGCGCGCCCATCGGTGCCGTCGATCACCGCATAGGCTTCGCTCGCCAACTCGTCATGCAGCCCCTTGTCGACGAGGCGCCCGATGATTGGCGATGAGGGCGCGTCAGTCTCGATCACGTACTCTGCGATCCCGCGATCCTGACCGCGCTCCGTGAAGGCGCGGTGCATGGTCCTGACGATATCGTGGCGCATGCCGAGATCGCGCAGGCTGCGTTCGGCATCAAGGCTGACCGTCCACTGACCCGGCCCGGTGGCCGTGGCGAGGCCCATGCGCTCTAGCGTCCGCAGTCTGCCGATCACGAGCCGGCGGACTACTGGATCGCCGGCACCCGGATCATTGGGCCGCAGGTCGATGAAGCCGGTCTCGCCTGCTGTCATCCGGATCGCAATATCGAGGCGCGTCCATCGCTCGGCCTCGACTTCCCGCTCCAGGGCCGAACGCACCTCGTGTTCCGGCTTGGGGCCAAGCTCGATCGAAACAAGTTCCTCGGCGCGTGAGCGCAGACCGTGGCTGATGTAATCCCGGGAGATAACGAGATCGGAACCATCCACCGCGATGCCCCGCACCAGCAGGTGGACGTGGGGATTGTCGGTGTTCCAGTGATCGACCGCAACCCAATCGAGCCCGGTCCCGAGATCGCGCTCCATTTGGGCCACAAGGTCGCGGGTGAAGGCCCTGAGGTCGGTCATCTCGGCCGCGTCCTCAGGCGCGACGATGAAGCGGAAATGATGCCGGTCGTCATGGCAGCGGCTTGCGAAGGCCGCTGCATCGCACCGGTCCTCCGTGGCGCTGAATGTGCGCGCTTTATCGCCCTCACGGGTGACACCGTCACGCTCGAGGTAGGCAACGTGGGCCGCCAGCGGTGCCGAGCGTAAGGCACGGCTTTTGTGCCGGACGACACGGGCCTTCACCACGACGCGGCGATGGGCAGCAAAGAGCCGGTTGCGCCCAAACGCCAAGCGCCCTCGTCCGAACGTTGAGCGTCCATGCCGCAAGGACTGCGTCCTGCCGGCGGCGGACGCAGCGCCATGACCAGCCTTGCCGGCGGCGCGCAGCACCTGATCTATGAAGCTCTTGCCGCCCCCACGATCGCGGATGCGCCCCAGCCGAACCCGGAAATCTTCATCACGGCTGTTCACAGGTGCGGTCCTAGGAGTGCCTGAAATGGGGGAGTGCCGAAATGAGGCCTGAAAAATCGCGTTTTTCTCTTGCGAGCGGCACGCGAGCCGACCGACGCACCCGCACGGGGCCAAGCCATGTCAATGGCTTGGTCCTCGTGCGGGGGCGCCCCTTTTATCTTGCCATCGTGCGGTCGGGCTCCAGCTGCTGTCATGCCTCACCGCAAAACATGCGAACTCATGCGAGATTGCGCGAAATGCCGTCATTCCAATCATGGCGAGGTACGCTGCGCGGACCTGGGCACGAAGAGACCGTCAGCAGGTGGCTGAGTGGGGGTCGGACGCGCACTTTGGACCTCAGATCTTTGCTCCTCGACTGCAGTCCGATCTCTTGCGGCATCATCGATCGGCAAACGTTCGGATGGCCGGGACTTGACCGGGAAGAGTGGACTCAATCGGGCGCGCTCGCGATCATCGGGGGCGGCCGGAGCTGCCAGGCCCGTGTCGTGGAAAGCAGGCCGCCGTGCAGATCGGACCTCAGCTGCATTGACGTCAGTCCGCGCCGGCATCTCAAAGTCGGGCGCGTCATTGTTTGCAACCGATGTCCTGACTGCGTCCGCGAAGGCGTTGTCGGGCCGCTCCCATGAGCCGCGATAGGCCGCGATGGCGCAGTAGATCGGATCGCGGTTGGAATGCGAGGACGTCTTGCAGCGCTCAGTGAGATGCGCGATCTGGCGCGCCGCGATGGTGACGTTCGAGCAGGGGGCGAACATGGCTGCAGCGACCGACCGCGGAGTGGCCGACAGGCCTGTCAGGCCGATCCGAATGGTTACATCAGACGGGTAAGTGTCGTGTGCGGCATCGACGGCGTCGCTCACGTCTCGAAAGACCTGCGGCTGATGCACTCCCGCCACCGTGAACGACCACGGTTCGCCGCCTGATTGATGCCAGATCAGCGCATGCATCATCTTCGGATCAACAGCGAGAGCGCATGCGGTCACAAGAGTTGTGAGGTCCATGATATCCGCTTCGTTCACAGTGAGAGCGTTTGCGTCTTGGACGGCGACGAGGACGCGGAGAAGCTTGCAGCGATCCAGCACAGGGGAGCCAACTAGCCGGGCTGACGGCTCGTCGCTCCGGGTTGCGCTGGTTGAGCAAGCCCATCTGTTGAGAAATACTGGCGCGGTGCCACCTGCCATCGCGCGAGAAGAACGGTTCAGTCTCTGGCCGAACAAACGAGTGCTTCTCGACGGAATTGGCGACCGCACGATCATTGCTCCTCGAATGTCCAAAGCGGTACAGCGCAGCCCACGACGGTGTGCAACGGGATCGCTCCGAAGTAGCGGCCATCGAGCGAGGCCGGTTCATCCCGGTTCATGAGGAAGACCTCGTCGTCGACCAAGGCGTGGCAACCCTCCCAAACGGGAAGCGCGCGTCCGCGGTGGTCGCGCTGGCGTGCCACGCCCATTTTGATGCCATCGACCGTAATGGTCGGGCCGGTACGGCAGACGGTCTGACCGGGAAGCGCGAGAATGCGTTTGAGAAGCGGTACACTCCGCGGGAGGTAACCGCCGTCCTCGAGTAAGCTCGCGAGCGGTTCCGGCGGATACGCGACGACAAGTGCGGTGACGATCAGGTCACGTGCTGGCTGCACCTGATAGAGCCCGGTTGGAACGCTTTTGGAGACGTTCCAAACGAAGCGCGGTGCAGGATTTGGATCGAGCATGGTCTCGATCACGGCGGCGGCGGTCACAACGGTGACAAGCGCTATGGGACGGTTTGTCATGAGATCAGCTTCCGCCGGTGCAGCCAGGCTTGATGGCGGGTCTTGGTGTAGGGTCGCGGCCGCTCGCCGACAGACACGCGATTGTGGATATGCTGCCAGTGCTCCGGAGCGGCATCGGCCGGATCGATGCCGAGCGCCTCGATGGCATCGATGGCCTGCAGCACCTTCTCGACCTTGGGCCACCCGGAAATCTGCAGCAGACTTTCACCGCCGGGGCGTACATACGGCACGGTGATGTAGCGTTTGCCGGGCGCGACCGCGCGCAGGATGTCGATGCGCGATAGGGTGGTTCCGTACTCGTTACCAGCCCAGCGGACGAAAGCGAAGATGCTGCCTGCCTCAAAGGAAATGACGCGCCACTGGCGGTCGATGATGTGTTGATCGACGCTTCGGCCGAAGCGGATTCGGTTCTCGAATTGCTTCCTGATCCACAGGAGCTCGACATGCGTGAGTTCGGTCATGCGGCGCCCCGGGGATTGGGAGGAAATTCGCGGGATAAGAGATCGCGCAGCATCTCGGCGATGGTGATGCCGCGCCGGAAGGCTGCGACCTTGATGCGGCCGCGGAGATCTGGCGTAACGTCGAAACTGAGCCGCGCTGTAAAACGATGAGCCTTGGCGCCGTTCTTCGGCGCGGTCGGGCCGAGCGTCTGGATCCATGTGTCCGCATCGCGTGGCCGCGACGTGAATGCGTGCTTGGGATCGCGGCGTGTCATCGCGCAATTCCCTCGATCTCGGCGGCAAGCGCAGCGACCTCGCGTGCGGCCGGCTCGCCACGCGGCATTTCTCCGACGAGCCGTCCGGTGCGCGCAGCCTCTGCGAACGCGACACGCTGGCCAACCCGCGAGGCGAGAGCCGCCGGGTCATGTTTGGCCAGTGCCTCGGCGATCTCGCTCGCAATCAGCGTGCGGGCAGCGCAACGGTTCAGGACGAACCGTGCAATAAGCAGAGGACGGAAGCGCTGTGCCTCCTGAAGCAGCCGTAAGGTCTCGCTCGACGCCCAGCCGTCAAACGGTGACGGCTGCGCCGGCACCAGCGCCAGGTCTGCCGCGAGCATCGCCGAGCGCATGAGCGCGGCAGCGTGAGACGATCCGTCGATCACCACATGATGGACATCGCGGGCGATCTCAGGAACTTCAACATGGAGCGTGTCACGGGCCAGGTCGAGCACATCGAACAGCCGCGTCAGCCCTTCCTTGGCGCGCTGTTCTGACCAGTCGAGCGCCGAGCCCCGCGAGTCCGTGTCGACGACCGCGATGCGTTTGCCTTGCGCGGCCCAGGCTCCGGCCACATGCAACGCCAAGGTGGTCTTGCCGACGCCGCCCTTGTGGTTAAGGAACGCAACGATCACGGCGCGTCTCCGCCACCGACCGCATCACGTAGGCTCCGCACGCGGCTGATCGCCATGAGAAGAGGGCGCGACTCGACGGGCAGTGCCGAGGATGGTCCCCGGTTGATCGGGCGTTGATGCTCGAATGCCATGGTCCAACCCAAGTGGTCGTCAACGACGATGGGACGGTGATGCGATCTGGCCAGGCATTGCCATGCGCTTGGCGGGGAGAACGGTTCCGACACCGGGATCGGACGTCGACGTCTTGGCGCCGCGATCGGTCCAGGACTTGAGGTCATCGAGCGCGTAGATGACGCGGCCCCCGATCTTGCGGTATTTCGGCCCGGTGCCGTAGGTGCGGTGCTTCTCAAGAGTTCGGCCCGATAGGCCAAGGAAACGCGCGGCCTCGGGGGTACGCAGAAAGCGCGGCGGCAGGCCTGCCAGCGGGTCGGGCATTATCGCACTCCGTGATCTTGCAACCGGCCGCCGGATAGCGGCGGCAGCTCGAAGGCCACAATGGCGGAGCGTCTTCGCTAAGGGGGATGGTGAAGACAGGGGGTCGCGTTTTCGCCATCCCCCGGCGAGCGGCCCTTACTCCCGCAACAGGTCGAGATAGCGGCTTTGCATCAGCTCCATGCCGGCCCGCACCAGGCGAATGGTCCGGTCGCGCAGGTCGTCTGTCTTCCAGCCCGGGCCGACCGGCATGCGTGCGTCGCCGAACAGTCCCGCCGCAATGACGCGATAGGACTCGCCGGCAAGGCGCGCATCGAGCGCACGGAGCATCAGGACCAGGCGGTGACGTCGCTGCCGCGTCAGCCGATCCGGCGGACGGCGGCGCCGTCGGCCGGTAACGAGACGCCAGAGGCGCAATGCCGCATCAGCGCGTGTGGCGAAATCCGTATCGAGCGGAATGACGACCGCGGCCGGCAAATCAGGGTTTGTGCCGCCGATGAGCAGGGCGGGCAATCGGCCGTAACCGTCATTGAGGATCCAATGTTTGCCGTCGACGGCGTGGCGCACGAATGCTGGTGTGAGTAGGTTGATTGGACCGGCGTTTCTGAAGGGATCCGGCGCCTGCGCGACGAGAACGGCGCTTGGATCGAGATGTGCCAGCCAGACGATCGGCGCGCTGTCCGCTCGAAGATCCGGATGGATTGCGAAATCGTAACCCCCATTGCGCGATCAGCGTTTCCGACAGCTCCGCCTGATCGGCGGTCGCATCGGCGGCCGTTTGATAATCGCGCTGATAGTTCGGATTTCGCCGCAGGAACTCCCACGCAAGTTCGGCCTGCTGGAGCTCATTCAAATAGGCGTAGGCGGCGTCAGACCGCCATTGTCGTACTGGTGGCATATTGATCCCCCACAATATGCTTTGCGCTTCGAGGATCGTCCCTATCGTTCGCCGCGTGTATTACCGAAACAGTACACGTTAACGCAATGTGCCGGGGCGGCACCACCTGGTGCCGCCCCGGCAACAGCTAAGACCGAGTGTTGGTCGCTTTTTCACGATTTACGCGGCATCGGATTGCGATCGCCCCAGCGGCGTAATCGGCCGGACAGTTCAGTTCATCCCCGCCTGCAACAGGTCGCAGTAACCGTGCTCGGTCATCCAACGGGCTCGAGCGAGATGGCTGTCGTGGACGCGTTGGGCGCGCTCCCGATCTCGGTCAGGATCAAGTCCGAACAGGACGCTGACGACCTCCGTCCACTCTGCTCCCTCCTCCGCCGCGTCGAGTAGCCTGATATACAGGGTGAGATGTTGTCGATCATAATCCGTCAAGCTGGCGCTGTGCGGCGGTTGATCGTCAAACGCGATGCTGGTCATTGCGCCCGTCCGGTTCTGCTGGGTGGTTTCGGTCGATGGCTTTTTACCGCGGACTCTTGGGGCTTCCTGCCGTTGTTGCCTGATTTCGACGCCGTATTACGCCTTCTTCGTCATCGCGGGACACGAAGGCAATGCCGGCGGCTTGGAGGGTATGGCGGACTCGATGGCACGTTTCCTCGCGCACCTTGAGCCGGTCGGACTCCAGGCGCTTGAGCGCAGTCAGGGCTACCAGGGCCTTATCAGCGAGCATCTCTTGCGTCCACCCAAGGAGCGCACGTGCAGCCCGCACCTGGCGAGAGGTGATCATTCATGATCACCTCCAATGCCGGCGCGGAATTCTCCACCAAAACGACTATAATAGTCGTCTTGGACTGGCAACCGTTGGAAAACCCAGCGGATCAGAACGCTGACTAACTGTTTTGCGCGGCCGCAGGAGCTCTGCAACAACAGTTGAGCACCTGACGACGGATAAAGATCCGATCCGTGGACCCCGCCCACGAGATCTTCCGAACACCTCGAAAGATATGAGCCTTTCCTGCTTGAAGGGCCGCTGGACGCACCTGACCTCGGACGGCTTCCACCATCGAGCAACCCGACTGCAACGTCTTATTCCTATATCGTGGTATTTTCACAAATCCGTCGGTAGGGTTTTCAGGGTTTGCGGATTTACGTTTTTGATGGAGTTTTGATTGGGCGGCTCATATTGATTCGCCATTGTCTGTGAGAGGCCGTCATGGTGGAGGGACAATCTGCGTTCAAGGGCAACTTGAGGTTTCCGGCAATTGAGCTCGTCTCGATCACCCAGGCTTTGGTTGTCGCTGAGTCTCTGAGTTTTCATCGTGCAGCTAGGGTGCTTGGCACGCAGCAATCCACGGTCGGTCGCCGCGTGCGGGCGCTGGAAGACGTACTGGGAGTGTCGCTCTTTGAGCGAACCCCCGCCGGCGTGCGCCCTACAACGGCTGGAGCGCGCTTTTTCGAACAAGCCCGTGTTGTTCTTCGACAGCTCGACGACGCGGTTCAGGCCGCAGGCGCTGCCGGCCGAGGCGTGATAGGACATGTGAAGATCGGCATCTTGTCCTCGATGGCAGCCGGCTTCCTTCGCGAAGTCATCCGGGCTTATCGTACACGTCACGCGGAGGTGGATATGTACCTCTTGGAGGGCGCATCGCGCGAGCAGATTGCGCTCGTTCGCGAAAGCCGACTGGATGTCGCCTTCATTCTAGGCGTTCCGAGCTTGCCCAATTGCGAAGTCACTCAGCTATGGAGCGAGCAAATATTTGTGGCGCTCCCGCAGGGCCACATGCTCTGCCATTGCGATGAGATCGCATGGGAAACTCTTCGTGACCAGAAGGTGATTCTGTGCCAGTCGGAACTTGGCGGGGCAATCCATGACCAATTGATCAGAAGCTTGGCGCAGCTTGGTTACAGCCTTCGGATAGAGCGGCTCGATGTTGGCCGGGAGGCTTTGATGCATCTTGTGGCGCTCGGCCTCGGCGTGAGTTTTACCAGCGAGGCGACTGTCGCGACTCAGTTTCCCGAAGTGACGTTTCGTCCGATCGTGGGTGATACAGCCAGGATACCGTTTAGTGCGGTGTGGTTGCCGAACAACGACAATCCGGCATTTCGGCGATTCTTGAGCCTTGCCCGCGGCATGTCAAAAAAGTGGGAGAAACAGCCTGCTGATGCAACAGAGCCGTCTTCGGCCAACCGACAGAAAGGCCAAACGATCAGCGGCGCCCTCGATTCTCTTGCCATGCGCGCAAATGCTCAAGCTGCTGACGTTGAACGCTAGCATCTCAGTGGCGATCATTCCAAGCGGGCTAGCCCATGCGATTTAAGTTCAGCCGATCGCAGCGAGAGGCTGTTAAATCGAGGGTAAGCTCCCGGTTGCCGTTTCGGAGCTGCAAACTTAGGCTTCGTCACTGCGGTCCTGCCATGTGTGATGGCCGGAATGTCTAATGCTGGGTTGACCGGAACGAACGCTCAGCGAGAGCCGCCAAGCTGTAATCGAGCGGGCGCCGCATCCCGCAGCACCCGCGTACAACAACACATCATGCGAATTTCAGCGGTTCGCGAGTTCGGTGAGTACCTCGCCGTGGCAGCGCTCGGGCGCACACCAGCACACGAGATCCTTGCCGCGCAGTTCGTGCAGCGCCGCCATGAGTGCAGGCTGCCGCACAATCCATGCGCGGTATTTCGCGATCACCTCATCCCGCGAGCCGTCACGGCCGATGACGAACGGGTTGCTTAGGTCAGCCGTCAACTGTCCTTCGTCGACGGAACCGTTGAATTGCCGGCCTCACCTGGTGAAGGACACGTTGTCGGTGTCCTTCAGCTCGGACGAGGTGATCGGGGC
>Ga0066903_100000133_pt1 | contig 36182 bp, 23 predicted proteins | sample PanSoiMetaGPlot1_FD_67491 | JGI IMG/M metagenome (GOLD analysis project Ga0066903, IMG submission 67491) | Tropical forest soil microbial communities from Panama analyzed to predict greenhouse gas emissions - Panama Soil - Plot 1 (version 2) | ecosystem: Environmental > Terrestrial > Soil >... | reverse complement strand
GACGCCAAATTCCTCGCAGATAAAGCCAAGCCACGTAACCTAAATAGGCGTATGCAATGATGCCCACGGAACCCCAGAACAGCCATCTCATTGGGCGCCTCGACCGAGGACGACGATTTTTATCGTCTTGAGCATAATCATCAAATCCAACCCGAGTGAGCCATTCTTGATGTAGTAGAGGTCGTACTGCAGCTTCTGCTTGGCGTCTTCCGGAGTGTTGCCATACTTGTAGTTCACCTGCGCCCAACCGGTGATTCCGGGGCGCACGACGTGGCGAACTCCGTAGTAGGGAATTCCCTCGGTCAACCATGCCACGAATTCTGGCCGCTCTGGACGCGGCCCTACGAATGCCATGTCACCTTTCAACACACACCATAGCTGCGGAATCTCATCCAGTCGCGTAATGCGCAGGAATCTTCCAACCAGTGTGATTCGCGGATCATCATCTCCCGCCCAAGTAGGACCAGTGTCCACCTCCGCATCCTGGCGCATGGTGCGGAACTTGTAGCAGAAGAATGTCGTCCCACCACGTCCTACACGCTTTTGGCGATAGACAATCGGACCTGCGGAATCCAGCCTAATTGCGAGAATGACGAAGGGAATCACCGGCAGCATAAGGAGCAGCAGAAGAGCGGAGGCCAGCAAGGAAAAGATGCGGCGGCCGATCATGCGGCCGCTGCTGAAACGAAACCCTTCGGCGAAGATCAGCCAACTGGGATGGAGATTCTCAACCTCAATCCGGCCCGAAATTTTCTCCAGCCAGGATGTAGCTTCTTCGATTTTGGCGCCCTGCAGACGCAGTTGCAGCAACTGTTCTACGGGAATGGTGCCTCGGCGATCCGGCATGGCAACGATCACACGGTGGATGTCTTGCTGTCTGACCGTTTCCATGAGGTGTGCGGTGACTGCTTCGAGGGTGAGAGCCCCCTCAACATTGGCCGTACAACCCGCTACGTCGATGCCGAGTTCTGCTCGAGTTCTAAGCCCATGTACCAATCGCTGGGCGCGTTCTCCAGTGCCTAGCACGTAAACGCGTTCCCGCAGGTAAGGCTGTCGAGCAAGCCAAGCGTAGGTGGCCCGCCAACCGGTTAACGCGACAGTCAGGATGATCAGCCCTAGCAGATACGAGGAATGGCCCAGCATGAACGATGGAAAGAGCAGGCCTACGACGGCCAGCGCCATGGCTACCATTCCCAGCATAAACAAGAGCCGGAAAAATAGTTCTTCCCGGTCGCGGCTGGGATCGTAAAGGTCCAGCAGATGAGAGAAACCGAGTACAAGCACGGTTACGATGAGAATCTTGAGATAGCCGCCCTCATAGTTGAGGACCAGATAGCTGTCCTGCTGGTATTGGACCAGAGCGGCTAGCAAGAATGAGGTCCAAACAACCAGCGCCTCACCCACCAGCAGGATGAGCGTTCGGACCGGGTAATACACGTTAAAGAGGCGGATCACTATCTAGCTCTGCATTTCTCCACGCTCTTTGGTCTGGGGGCGACCATACGCGCCGTAGTAATACTGGGAGTACGGGGAGGATTCAGCTTCAATACCATTCAGCACAACACCAAGCAGCGCCTTCTCAGGAAACTCCTGACGAGCTTTGCGGGCAATATCAGCCGGAGTTTCGTTCGAGCGAACAACCATCAATACACCATCGCAATAGTTCGCCAGCAAACTGGCGTCGGAGACGGGGACGGCGGGAGGAGAGTCCACAATGATCCAGTCAAACAGTGGCTCGATTTGATTCAGCAAAGTTCTCAATTTGCCGTTTGCTACCAACTCCGCAGGATTACTGACTTCCCTGCCGCAAGGTAAGAAAAACAGATTCTCCATCGGCCCACGCTGGATACCACCGAATTCATCGACCTCGCCCATCAGGTAGTCGGAGAGGCCAGGCGCCGAACTTGTACCGAGGGCAAGATGCAAGCGAGCACCGCGCAGATCGGCATCGATCAGGAGCGCGCGCCGGCCATGCTGTCGCACCATGACCTGTGCCAGATTTGCAGCCACGAACGACTTTCCTTCCTTTGGAAGAGCGCTGGTCACAAGCACCTTTTTCACATTCTGCTTTTCTCGTATCTGGTAGAGGCGCGAGCGCAACGTGCGAAACTCTTCGGAACCACACACTTGTTCTTCGGCATTGAAGAACAGCATGGTCTTCTTGTCGGGCTTCCAATCCATCTGGGGACAACGCGCCAGCAGGTTCTCCGAAGCGTACGAACTCGAAAGGGTCGGCATTGCCATCGAAGGCGAAGAGAGCTCGGACCCGGAGGACGAAACGGGTAGCGGCAATGGCTCCCCTTGTCGCGCTTGGCCTGCGGTTCGCTCCTGCTCCGCACGCTTCAAGGCTTCATGAATTCGGCTCATAACTTCCTTTCCTTGTGTAGGTCGTGGTCTGATTGGCGCAGTTTGTCGGCAAGGGTTGCCAGCGTACGAAGAGCTTCGGCGAGGTCGATCTTGTCGCCATTTGTAGCGGAAGGTTCCGCAGGTGCAACCGCAGGCGCTGCGGGAGTGGCATTCTCGCCGAGGTCAAAATCCCTAGCAACAGATTCGACAACAGCAGGGCGCACAATCTTCTGCTGATCAACGAAAGCGCTTACCAGACAGTGTTCGCATAACAAATTGACCACACGAGGAATTCCGTCTGAATAACGGTGGATCGCGACCAGTGATTCGGGATCGAAAACCTGTTGCCCGTTTGATCCTGCGATACGCAATCGCTGCGCGACATAGGCTTTCGTTTCCTCAAGCGTCAGCGGGTGCGTCTTGGCTCGTAGAGTCAGCCGTTGACGCAACTGGCGCAGGTGAGGCTGCTTCAACTTGGCTTCCAGCTCGGGCTGACCCACGAGCACAATCTGCAAAAGCTTCTCGGTAAAGGTTTCGAGATTCGTCATCATGCGAATCTCTTCGAGAACCTCGTCGGAGAGGTTCTGCGCCTCATCGACGATCAGCACCGCGGTTTCACCGGCCCTATAGCGATCCAGCAGCCAGTTGTAAAGCCGCAACAGCACCTGGCTCTTGGCTCTGGAATCGCAGGGAATACCGAAGTCCGCGATCATGTAGTCGATGAACTGCGATGTGTTCATCCTGGAGTTGAAAACGAATGCGGTCGGGACTTGCTGCAGGCGTAACCACTCGAGCAGCTTATTTATCAGTGTCGTCTTGCCCGTCCCTACTTCTCCGGTCAGCAGCACGAAGCCTTTGCGGCTCTGAATACCGTACGTCAGGCACGCCAGGGCTTCTTCGGTGTGCCGCGTCAGAAATAAGTAACGCGGGTCCGGATTGACATTGAAAGGATTCGCTCGTAAACCAAAAAATTCCTTGTACATGAACCGCTCACACCTCTACAGTTTCCTTCTTTTCTTCTCTGGGGGGTTTCGGACGATTTCGCAATCGTCCAAGTTTATTTCGATTCTCCTCATCCGTTCCGATCCAAGGCATTGAAACGAGCAGTGGCAGTTCCAACACCGCCAAAACATCACTCTCGGTGCGGATCGACTTGTCGCGAATCTCAAGCCATAACGCGAGAGTCATTCCCAGGCTCAGACCCACCGCCAGGCCGCCGCCAGCGAACAGAAGGCGGTTCGGGAAGCTAGGCTTGTCGGGTAGGTTGGCCGGATTGATGAGACGCATCTGCTCGCCCTGTTGCCGCCGCTCCATATCGGTGGCCATCTGGGACTCGCTTTTCTTGGCCAGCAAGTCGTTATAAAACTTCTGCGCGGTTTCGTAATCTCGCGTCAGGCCCTTGTATTGCTCTTCTACAGCGGGACTCAAAGCCACTCTGCCTTGATAGAGACCAATCTGCCCCTGCAGGCGCTTCTGTTCCCGGGTGGCCTGAGCAATCGTTTCGTCATATTGGTGAATCTGGAGGCGCAGTTGGCGAAGCTCGGGCGGCTCCCCGGTTGCGCTCTTGTCGTCTGCATCTCCTGATTGATTAGAAGCAGCTTTCATTTCGGCAAGGCGGCGCTTGAGTTCGGCGATATCGGCCTTGGCTTTCGCAACGTCCGGATGATCGTCCGTGTAGCGCCCCTGCAGCGTAATCAGCTCACTCTGGCGCGTGGCTAACTGCTGCTCCAATGACTGGGGACTGACGGCCGTTTGCGATGTCCGCAAGGCCGCCACCTGTTGCGCGAGAATGGATTCGGTGTACGCCTTGTCCTGCTGCGCGCGGTTCAAGCTCTGAGTGTTGGCCTCAAGCTGGGAGTTGAGCCCGGTCAAAATTTTGAGGTTGTTCTCTTCGTCCCCCGGCAACTGACCCAAGTATTGCTTTTTGAATTCCGCCAGTTTGCCGTCGAGAGCTTCGAGGTTCTTCTTCGATTCATCGAGTTGACGAGAGATGAAGTCGGTCGTACTTTCGGCGACTTCGGCGCGCGCCGTCAGATTTTCGGCGATCATCATCGAAGTCAGTTCATCGCAAACGGCCTTGGCGTCACGTGGGTTGTCTGTAGTAAAGCTGACGGTGAAGCCGGGCAGATCAGTGGATCTCGAAGTCCGTCTCTTCTGATCGGTGATATCGGTTGCGACTGGTTCAAGTGAGACGTTTTCCGCGATGTCGTCAATAACGTCGTCGATGTTTCTGCCTCGCCTGGCCAAGCCCAGACGCTCTACCAGGGGACGTAACCGGGTCCGGCTGAGGACCAGTTGTTGCATGCCAGCGATCCGGCCGGCAATATCTTCTGTGACGACCGGTTTGACATATCCCTCAGGGACCTTCTGTCCTTCAATTGCGACCTGGGATATTGAGGTGTACCGCGCAGGGAAAGCATAGGAAATCACGAACGCGAGGAGAGGCGCACACAGCGTCGGGATGAGGATCACCTTCATCCGCCGGCGCAGCATCGCCAGATAGTCATCTACCGTAAGCTCGCGGTTCTCAATCATTCCTTGTCCAACCTGGCCTATTCATCTTCACAGTCAGTCGAGCCGAATCGGATGGGGGTGCCAATCCAATCCGACCAACACTACATGGCGCTGCGAGTTCGTGTTGCAGGGTCCGGTGGTACAAAGCGAATCGTCAAAAGTCAGATAATTGTATTGATAGCTGACGAAAGCGCTAAAACTGCGCCCTAACTGCCGTCGCAGTCCCGCTCCCGCAAACAGGTAATCGAAACTGTTTGCCGTCACAACCCCTATCGGCTGGATTCTGGTGTTATGCGTATACCCAACATCGGCATTCATGTCCCAATTGCGGTTTATTGCGTGCCCCACGGAGAACCGCACAACATCGCTTTTCGCCCCGGCGAAAAATCCCGACCCGCTCGTATTGTAGTGCTCATAGCTGAGGGCAAGGCTGGTTGTCGGGAAGCGGTAACGCACGCCTGCACGTCCACTGAAGGACCACTTGCTATCGGAGCCGCTGAGCGGATCGTCGAGGATTGTAATTTGTGGTCCGCCGCCAACCACCATATCCATCCTTCCAGAGATCCGATGCCCGTACAGCACATTGAATAAGTGGGTAGTGAAATCGCCACCGACGGAAGAAGGATAAGAGAACGACTGGAACCCGTACACCAGGGCAATCTGGTCCTTGCGATTCAGTTGGTAGTTATACCCCGCCTGTGCCGTAATCTGTCGGCTGTTGATATAGCCTTGGGGATTGTCCAGAAAGTCTACCAGACCATACGAACCTGTCAGCGTCACAGCCGAGCGGGAAGTCACACTCTGGGAAAGCTGGGCAAGTGTGGTGTTGCTGATGCGGGGTTGTTGACCAATCGATGCCAGTTGACCGGGCCCGAAAAAGGTCGATCCACCGATGTATCCGCCGACAAGCCCACCGATAGGCAGGCTGCCTATGATGCCAGCACCACCATAGGAGCCATAGCCGAATGCCCCTTCAGGAAAATAGGTAAAGGCGTCCTGCAGAGCCAATTGCCCCTTTTGCCACGATACCCGCTGATCTGCGTCTACTTGGTGAATCTGCGATGTCCTTGAGCCGCTATAGCTGTAGAACGCGGCTCCGCCGATGTATCCGATCGACGTCTGATATCGGCTCCAGAGCCGCTGCAGTTCGAGACTCCCCAAAACACGCGTGACTCCGGACCAAGATGCGTCGCCGTTGGAACCTGAGACGTTCGAGTCAACCGACTGGCTGATGTGCGCACCGGGTTGCAAGAAACTGCGAGCCGCCATAGGTGTCTCAAGGGACGGGGCGTCCACGCTGGAGATCGGCGGATTCTGAGGATAGGACATAGTTGCTCCGGCCTCAGCTGCGGGAGTTGTCGACTGTGAAGTCTGGGGATCTGCCTGGCTGGCATCCTGTGCCATTGACGCGCTCATTGCCAGCATGACTAAGACCCCAACAGCCAAGGTTCGACGTCCCCTCATCGCATGGCCCCTAAGGTACAACGATCGTATCCCCCGGCTTCAGAGTCAGGTTCTGCTCCATAGCCTCGCCCTTCACGACTTGCTTGTAGTTGAACGGTATCTTCTGCTGCTTCCCGTTTTCCGACCGTAAAATATAAATGCCCTTTGTGTTGGCGAATTGTGTAAACCCGGACGTCGCCAACGCCTGAAGCACGCTCATATTTGGCAAGAGGTTGATCGGACCGGTGCGCAACACCTCACCGAGGACGTAAATGCGCTGGCTGTTCATCTGCGTGACGACGATCGTCACGCGGGGATCGCCAACAAACTTCTTGAGTCTCTCCGTGATCGAACCAGCCAGTTGCATAGGAGTGAGCCCCGCCGCCTGAACGTCATTCAGCAGAGGCAGTGAAATTTTCCCGTCGGGGCGTACCGGCAAGGTGTTGGTCAGATCAGGCTCTTTCCAAACCGAGACCTGCAGGACGTCATCGGCGCCAATAATGTACTCAGGCGGACTAACTGATACTGGGTCCTTTTGCGGCTGCGAAGGCTGAGTGTCGACCTTCGGCTTGTCTCCGGCGGACGCATCGCTCTGGGCAAAGACGAGCGCGCTGGCTAGAGCAATCACTAACACCTTCCCGAGGAATGAGCCCTGATTCATAACCTCTCCCGGCGCCAAGGGGGAACGTTTCTCTCAGCAGCGCCGATTTCGTCCAACTATTTGTGTGCGCTCAGTGGCCCCGCTACGAGAACGGCATGGCCCTCGAAGAGTGAGATCGCAATATGAGCCAGTGATTCGTGCGCTTCAAGATTGCCCAGCGAAATTGACGAACCACTCCGGACCCTGGGAGGAGCGTAATGGGCCGGAAAACCCCTCGAGATCTAATCCGCATGCGGCATGCCACCCCATCCGCACAAGCTGGCAGGACCTGCGAGCCTTTTCTACCTTAATTTTCAGGAACCTAGGCCGAACCCATGGGAGACGTCAGGGATTTCGTGCCGCCCCTAACCTACACTAAATGCGGCACAAATGCGAAAAGATTTGCCGATTCAAATTCTGGGCACCTAAAGCCGATAGTGGGGGAGCAAATTGTCCCTATTTCTGGGCCGGAAGGATCGTCGGCCCGATGCTAGTTCAGCCTCCCGAGGCTGGAGCCATTAGAGTCCCATCGTGATCCCTGTCCAAACCAGCTTGGTGTATTCGAGAAAGGCGGTTTTGGCATAGATACGCCTTCTCCACCAGGTTTGCGCGCTGAACTCAGGGTCGTTAACGCCGTGGATCCAAACCTTGGCTGATGGATATTGTTTCCGCACAACTTTCCTCCAGATGAGGCCGGCCCGGCGCGTATGGTAGTCCGAGGTCACTACAGCGATCGATCGCCAGCCATGCTGAGTCAAACAAGGCGTAAGCGCTTTGGCTTCATCCTCGGTGGAGTTCACTTCAGGGTCGGTCTCACAGAATTCGAGGTGCGCTCCTGCTTCCGGGCCGTAACGTGTTTGTACGTACCTTGTGGCTGCTGGTATAGGCGACTCGCCCCAATACGACTCTTTCGGCACACTGAGGACGAGTTGATTCGCGACTCCCAATTTCAATAAGGTCACCGCTCCGGCGATGCGAGCATTCTCTCCGGCTACCGATCCTTGTAGCACGACAGCCACGTCAACATGCTGTGGTAATGAGTCAGGCGCGACCAAGAACCGGGGCCCGGCGCGAAATAAGAGAACAAGTCCCGCTGTTGCCGAAATCATGATTGCCAGCTTCCACTTACTTTTGTTTGCCATAACGATCGTTGAGAAGGGATGCTCTCACATGAGTGCAATGAATGGACATTCACCACGGCGATATCCGCATTTGCCGATCAATTCGGAGGCCCAAATAGTGCGTCCCCAAAGGCTGGTGTTCATTGCGCACACGCCCCGAATTCGCATATTCTTGGCTACTCCCTCGTATCCACATTGAGTCAACTCACACAACTCGCGCCAGCGCGTCATCCGCCCACGACCGTATTGCACAAGGCATCATGGTGGCAAGTTCTCACACTCGGATTACTATCAGGCTGGATCTACTTTCCGATCGTGTTGCGGCTCGTCGAACAATGGTGGAATGATCCAAACTTCTCCCACGGATTCTTTGTTCCGGCGTTTTCTCTATTTCTTGTATGGCAAGCAAGGTCGCGCCTGGCGCAGATACCAGCAGGCCCATCCTGGTGGGGCCTCCCAATCATAATTTTTGCACTCTGCACTGTGGTGGTTGGCGTCCTAGGCGCTGAACTGTTTCTATCCAGGGTTTCGTTGATCCTGTTGATTGCGGGCTTCATCGTGTTTTTTCTGGGCTGGGATTTCTTCTACGCTGTGTTATTTCCCTGGGCCTTCCTGTTTCTCATGGTGCCCATTCCCGCAATCGTATTCAACCAGATCACATTCCCTCTGCAGTTGCTGGCGTCTAAGCTCGCCAGCACACTGCTGCAACTCATGGGAGTACCAGTCCTTCGAGAAGGTAACGTCATCAACCTGCCGGCGATGCCTCTGCAGGTGGCAGAGGCGTGCAGCGGAATCCGCTCCCTCATGTCGTTAGCCACGCTGTCGATCATCTACGGCGCGGTGATGGAACCTCGCAAACTCATTCGCATAACACTCGCGCTAGCGTCTGTCCCAATTGCCGTAGTTGCGAACAGTCTGCGGATCGTAGGCACGGGATTGCTTGTGCAGTATTGGGATCCTGATAAGGCAGAAGGATTCTTCCATGCATTCTCGGGATGGCTGATTTTTGTTGTATCACTGCTCATGCTGTTCTTTCTGCATAGCGTGCTGAATTCGATGTTTGGAGCGCGAAAGAAGGTAGCGGCTGCTTAGATGAACCTGCGATTTCTCATCTCTGTCGCGTTACTCGCCACAACAGGCATCTTCCTGTGGACTCGTGGACCTGCTGAACAGATCCCGGAGCGATTGCCGCTAAGCTCGTTCCCAATGCAATTGAACAACTGGTCGGGTTCAGACATTGCGATCGGGCAAGATGTGCTCGATGTCCTTGGCTCAGGCGACTTCATGCTTCGCAATTACCGCAGCCAGACAGACCGTGAGCCCTACGTAAATCTCTTCATTGCATACTTCCCCACGCAGCGCACGGGAGATACCATTCACTCCCCAAAGAATTGCCTACCTGGAGCAGGCTGGCGCCCGGTGGAGTCGAGCCGGATCAATCTCGAGCTACCCGATCATGAACCGTTCCAGGCAAACCGGTACGTTATTGCGAAGGGACAGGACCGGCAACTGGTGCTCTACTGGTACCTCGCACACAATCGGGCCCTTGCCAGCGAGTACTGGGCAAAGTACTACCTCGTGGCAGATTCGATAAAGCTCCATCGCAGCGATGGCTCGCTGATTCGGGTTACTACGCCCTTGCAGAGCGGGGAAACGATTGATGTCGCGCAGCGACGGCTGCTCTCGCTTGCAGGTGGAATTGTGCCTTTGCTGGACCAATATGTTCCCCGCTAAGCGTGACGCAAGTAACTTTTTGTGTTGTGGTAATTGCAGTACTTTTGGCGCTGTCGTGTGCAATGTGAATCCGTTGGCTCAGGTGGCAATCATTGGTGGAGATTCGAATGAGGCATCGTAGCTCTTCTTTTTTCTTAATCCTTGCGCTCGGACTGTCATCGTTCTTCACGATTGGCTGTAACCGCAGTCCCGAAGTCCGCAAGCAGAAATATCTCGAGAGTGGACAGCGCTATTTCGAAAAGGGCAAGTACCGCGAGGCGGCCATCCAGTTCGGGAACGCCATCCAGGTTGATTCCCACTTCGCCGAAGCGCACTACCAACTGGCCCAGACGCAGCTCAAGTTGCAGCAGTGGTCGAGTGCGTTTCGCGAGTTGACCCGAACCTTGGAGTTGCAGCCGGACAACTACGCGGCGCACATCGACATTGCCAACCTTTTGATTTCGGGTGGCCAACTCAAAGCGGCGCAGGAGCACCTCGACCTTCTGGTTTCGAAGCAGCCGAACGACTCAAAGGTGCACGTCGCGATTGCGAACCTCCTCTCCGCACAGGGAAATATTGACGGCGCCATCCAGGAAATTCAAAAAGCTATTGGTCTCGACCCCAACCGATCCGAATCCTATGTCGACCTGGCTCTGCTACAAATGCGAAACAACCAACCAGACCAGGCCGAGGCAAACTTTAAGAAGGCCATCGATCTGAACTCCAAATCTGTTCATCCACTCTTGTCTCTTGGAGCTTTCTATCAATCACGGGGACGGTTTCCTGAGGCGGAACAGCAATACAAGCAAGCGATCAGCGGGGATCCCAAGAATGTCGAGGCGCGCGGGGCTTTAGCTCGGCTCTATATTGTGCAAGGGCGAAAGAGCGACGCGGAGGAGTTTCTGAAGCAAACGAAGAAGGATCTGAGCGACGATTCCGTAGCCTATCGAATGCTTGGAGATTACTTCTTTGCCATCGGCGACCTGGACAAGGCTACCGCTGAGTATGCTTCGCTTCATAACGATCATCCCAAGGACGTCCTGGTAAAGAAGAACTACATCCAGCTTCTCATTCTCAAACAGCGTCCAGATGAGGCAAGCAAGCTTATAGAAGAGATCCTGAAGCAGAATGCCAATGATGCTGAAGCCCTTGTTTATCGAGGTCAAGTCCAGATACGACAAGGTCACCCGCAACAAGCGGTCGACACTCTGCAGACGGCAATCAAGAACACGCCCGAGAACCCGGTAGCGCACTACCACTTAGGAATGGCATTTAACGATCTCGGAAACCTCGCGCAGGCGCAGAGCCACTGGCGCGATGCTGTGCGTCTCAACCCGACGCTGATCGAGGCTCAACGCGCGTTGGCTGGGGCCGCCATTCGCCAGAACGATATGACTTCGCTCGAGCAAGCGGCTAGCCAGATCGTTAGGCAGCAACCGCGTTCTCCCGACGGCTATGGCCTCCTCGCCCTTGCTGCAATGAATCAAAAGCAATTTCCAAAAGCCGAGGAGCAGATCAACAAAGCTATTGCTGTCGCGCCAGAGAGTCCGGTTGGTTACATTCAGATGGGGAATCTGCGTTTACAGCAAAAGCAGCTTCCGGCAGCGGAAAAAGCTTTCCAGCAGGCGCTGGAGCATGATCCATCTTCCTCTGATGCGCTAAGAGGACTGATGAACATCTACATCAATCAGAAACAGATCGATAAAGCCGTAGCGCTGGCCAATGCACAGATCGCAAAAGTGCCGACCAGCAGCGCTTTTTATGATCTGCTGGGCACGATTCTTTACAACAACAAGAAGGATCTCGACGGAGCGGAGCAGGCGTTAAAAAAGTCTGCCGAACTGGACAAGAACAACGCTGATGCCCTTGTCAAACTGGGCCAGGTACAGATTGCGAAGGGTTCAGTTGACCAGGCGCTCGCCACGTATCAGAACTCCTTGAAGGATAATCCGCGCGATGCAAGTTTCTACATCCTCATGGGTGAGCTCTACGAATCGAGGCGGGAGTGGGACAACGCGAAGCAAGCCTACCAAAAAGCACTTGAGATTTTGCCCGACAATCCGTTGGCCTCGAACAACCTGGCTTATGTGATGCTGGAGTCAGGAGGCAACGTGGACGTTGCGCTGTCACTGGCACAAGTTGGCCGCCGAGGCATGCCTGACTCTCCAAATGCAGCGGACACGCTTGGCTGGGTGTTCTATCAGAAGGGCTCCTATAAGGCGGCCATCGATCTATTTCAAGAAGCCATAAAGCTGGGCGAAAAGAACAAACTCGGTGACGATGCCACTATGCACTATCACCTCGGCCTCGCCTATCAGAAGGACAACCAGCCGGAACTGGCCAGGCAGCATCTTGAACAGGTTCTGAAAATCAACCCCAACTATGCCGCTGCCGCAGAGGTGAAGAAAGCTCTGGCACAATTGCGGTCGTAGATGTCACAGGACGCAATTGATGCTATTCGTCTCCCGCAGCTTTTTCTGTATTCGCCCAATGATCTCGCATCTTTCCAGCCAATTCGGGTTGGATTGGCTTCAGCCCGGACTGTTGCAAATTCAGATTCAAGGCTGGAACATCCTTCGTCTTCAGTGCCTGCCATTTAGCCAACTGTTGGCTGAGGGCTCCTGTGACGAGGCCAAACATCACTGAAGCCTGCGCCGTCGGGGCGGTATCCGCACCATCCACGGAAGACAACAAGTCTTTTAATGCAATATTGAGTCCGATGAGACTCCGGCCATTGGGTGAACTGAGATATCGGCCACCCGGGTCTCCTCCTTCGAGTTCGGCAGCCTTCTGATCGAGAGCTTTGATCGCAGCTTGAGGCCGCGAGGGATCGTGCAGATTGCCTAGCTGGGTTCGGATTGAGTGAACCTCCTGAAGAGCGTCATAGGCCTGCTGCATGGCAGTCACAATCTTTGACTCGAGTTCAAACTGTTGCGTTAATTCTGCCTGGCTTGCCTTGACACGAGGATCCATCTTGATCTCGAGCGGCTGCGAGTAGCTTCTGCCATTGACGGAGAGCTTCACCGTGTATTTTCCAGGAAGAACCGCTTGACCCAGCGGATATCTGGGCGTGTCGCGGTAGATGGCGGAGATGGGAAATTCCTTCTCGACTGACCGAGGAGGCGGATACCGCAGATCCCATACGAACCTATGCATTCCAGCCGCAGTTGAGAGAACCTGGACCGGTCGCATCCAGTACGTCGGGATGTTGATTTCATCGGGATCGACGATTTCGGCTTGGTCAGTGCTCGAGAAGCGGCGTACGAGTTTTCCAGCGTTGTCGAGCACCTCAAGCGTAGCCGCACTTGACGCGGCAGACTGCAGGTAATAATCAATCATTGCGCCGTCAGGAGGATTTTGCCCTGCCGGCTCTTCTGGCGGCAGTGGTGTGTCGGTATTGTTGTTGCGACGGACGCGGTAAGTTAATTGCGGCGCATAAAGATATTCTGTGCCAGTCGCCATCTTTGAATCCAACTGCCGTAATGGGGTGACGTTATCGAGAATCCAGAACGAGCGGCCGTGTGTGCCGACCACGACGTCGTCTTGATGGATAACCAGGTCGCGAACCGAGCTGGCAGGAAGATTTAGCCGCAACGACTGCCAATGATCTCCGTCGTCAATGGAGAAATAGACACTGCGCTCCGTCCCGGCGAACAACAGGCCCTTACGGGCCGGATCTTCTCTAACAGTGTTGACCGGTTCATCTTCGGGCAGTCCATTCACAATCTTTTGCCAGGTCTTGCCTGCGTCATGGGTGCGATAGATGTAAGGACGAAGGTCATCGAGGCGAAAGCGGTTGACGGCTGCATATGCTGTCGATGTGTCGAAGTGTGACGCGTCCATCTGCGCGAGTTTGCTCCATGGCGTCAACTCCGAAGGCGTCACATTTTGCCAGTTCTTGCCACCGTCGCGTGTGACCTGTACTTGGCCATCATCGGTGCCAGCCCAAATGAGATTGACATCCTTTGGAGATGGGGCGAGAGAATAAATCACGCCCCGATGCTTCCCTTTCATTGGATCCGAATCGGCGAAGACGCCAAGACTCGCCGGCGTGCCGGGATCCTCTCGCGTCAGGTCAGGGCTGATGATCTCCCAACTTTTTCCGCCCGTCGTAGTCTTGAACAACACATTGGATCCGAGATAGAGAATATGTGGATCTACGGGAGAAAAAATTAGTGGCGCGGTGCGATTGAAGCGAAACTGACCAGTCCGTAGTACGAAAGGCGAAACATCTTCCGTCTGGCCGGTCGTTCGATCGAATCGGGTCACCTTACCGCCATAGATGATGTCGGGATTTAGAGGGTCGGGGGCGACATAGCCATATTCCTCTACCCCCACAGGTAGCCAATCCCGAAACGTAATACTGCCGAAATCACTGCGGCTTGCGGTCCCGGCACTTCCACTCTCCTGCTGCCCTCCATAAACCCAGTAGGGGAACTGATTGTCGGTGATGACGTGATAGAACTGCGCGGTCGGCTGGTTGTACCAGGAACTCCAGGACTGTCCGCCATTCACGCTGATCGTCGCGCCCTGATCGACTGCAATGGCGATGATTTGCGGATTTTCCGGATTGATCCAGATGGTGTGATAGTCGTCTCCTCCCGGCGCCCCTTTTATCGCGATAAATGTGCGGCCAGCATTCTTGGAACGGTACGTCGAAATGTTGGCAACATAGATTGTGTTCTTGTCCTTGGGGTCAACTCTCACGCACGCGAAGTCGTCGCCGCGTCCCCAAATGCGCTCGTCCGTATTTACTCGTTCCCAGTTTTCCCCGGCGTTGTCGGAGCGGTAAAGACCGCTGGCAGCACGTGAATCGACCAACGCATAGATGCGTTGTCCATCCGAGGGCGCCACGCCAATGCCAATGCGTCCCAAGCCATCGGACCAGGTTGGCAGCCCCTTTGTGAGTTGGTGCCAGGTGGTACCACCGTCGGTCGACTTATATAGGCCGCTGCCAGCAGCGCTATAAGCACCCCCGGTTGTCCAAGGCGGGCGCCGGGAGGCCCACATATCTGCGTATATCACCTGGGGATTGGAGGGATCGAATGCGAGGTCGATCGCCCCGGTGTTTTCGTCCTTATAGAGGACTTTCTCCCAATTGACACCCCCATCCAGAGACCGGAAAACGCCTCTTTCGGCGTTAGGACCATAGGGATGTCCAAGCGCAGCAACGAAAACACGGTTTGGATTGTCGGGATCAACCAGTATCGAGCCGATCTGTTGACCATCGCGCAATCCGAGATACTTCCAGGTGTGGCCGCCATCGGTGGACTTGTAGATTCCGTTCCCAACTGAAAGGTCTGGCCGACGGAGGCCTTCGCCGCTGCCGACGTAGACCACGTCTGGATTGGATGGCGCAATGGCCAGGGCGCCCACAGATCCGGTAGGTTGGTCATCAAAAATGGGCTGCCAGGTCCGTCCGTAATCGCTTGTACGCCAAACGCCTCCGTTATTGGGTGCCATATAAAAGACGTTGGGTTGGGACGGGATACCGCTGATAGCGACGGTGCGACCGGCGCGAAAAGGGCCAATCGAGCGCCAGCGCATCTCCTGAAATAGATTGGGATTGAATTCCTGCCCACTGCAGATGAGGCCTGCCAGAACCAAGCTGACAAGCGTGGCCCAATGAAATCCTCGACGCAGACGCATGCGCACCTCCGGAAGGAGGTAAGGATAAACCAATCATGTCGCTCAGTAGCCAAACCTTGTTCTGATTTCAGAACAAAACTGATTTTTTTGCGAAAAGAAGGAAAACTGCGGGTAGCGTGCTTCTTCCTTCCCCCCGAGGCGATTATCGACAGAGGCAAGAATGTCGGGATCGTGTGCTCACAACCGGAAAAATGCAAATTTCAGCGGAAACACTCAGATGGGGAGAGATCTGATGAAAATTCGCGAGATGTTGGCTGAGCTCAAGAGGCGAAGGCGATCACTAAGCCGTGCCATTGCAGCATTGGAGGCACTGGAGCGCAAATCGCGTGTCTATGACGCACGCAGGCATCGAGCGAAGGGATCCTCAAAGAGAATCGAGGGTAAGGAGAGACAGGCCTTGAACGGAACCACGGGCGTGTTGATTCCGTTCTCACGAGGCCGTCGTCAAAGATAGACCCAAGTGCTCGGCCGTTATGCCGCCCTTTTTTGCTGCTTGGCTTTCCACTTCGCCCAACGTGCACGCTGGGCATCAGCGATCCGTTTACGAGCCGCAGCGGACATAAAGCGGCGCTTTGGGCCCCCAGCACGATAGCCATTGACTCCGCTTTTTCCCAATCCTTGCAGGGCAGTGATTGCAGCATCAATGCGTACTAGTTCACCTTCGACTGTTTTCCGTTGAGCCTGAAGTTGGCCCAAGATTTGAGACATACTTTTCATTTTTTAATCCCCCTCAATTTGTGATGATTGTAACGGTCGGTCGCCCGAGAAGTAACGGGGGTTACGCCCAAGGCAAGCACCTTTACAACTTACATATGAAGTACTCCGGTTGGCTACTACATGAACTCGGCACAGCTTCTTGCAAATAACTCAGTCTGCTGTTACCGGTAGCTATGATCTCAAAAAATAGCCTTTCCTTCAAAGTAAAGATTTTGTCTCATCAACAAATCTTTACTAAATCACCGATTTCACGTCTGACGCCTCGATTTTGGGGTCGCTCCGAAAACTGCTCAGGGCCAGATTCCGGCTCACAGCTTGGGATTCGCGAGTTCCGTTCTGGGATCATCTGCCGTGCGGCAAATAGCAGTCTCTCTAAGTCTGTTCATCAGACCGATAAAGACTATGGGATCGCTAGTAGTTCGTCAGCTGTCAAAGTGTGAGAGCGAAACGAGGCACAAAGTGTTTTTTCATCGGAAATTGCATTCGCAGGAAGTATTGGTAGATCAGTCTTGAGTGCAACGGACTTGGCGAGGGGCATTAGCCGAATTGCCAAATAGGTGCAAAGTTTCTGCACACTCGGGCAAAGACCATGACCCGCAGTTATGTCTCAAAGAGTGAAACGGGCTAATACAAAAAAACCCGCTCATTGACGCATGAGCGGGGTGTGACCAGGGCCGGACTAAACAGGCTTAGTTGGGGCTGAAGTTGAACAGATCGGTCAGATCGCTGATAGCTGGACTATTTGTTGGCACGTAGGGATTCGCACCCACAATAGGATTGGGCATATTGTCGCGGCTGCGGCCGGAAACAGGAGCCAATCCCCAATTTTTTTCGATGAATTTCAGGATTGAGGCGTGATCGGAATAACTGTGTGAGACCGTTCCGCCCGTCGAGTAGGGAGAAACAACAATAAGCGGAATTCGAGTTCCATCGCCAAAGAAGTCGAGCGGCTGGATATAACCCGAGTCCCAGTAACCGCCTCCTTCATCCACGGTAATAAAGATCGCAGTCGTCGCCCAAAGCGAAGGATTGGCCTGAACCTGATCGATGATCTTCTTCGCGAAGGCTTCAAAGAGGTTGAACTTCGAAGAGGCTGGATGGCCATCGAGGAACCCGGAAGGTTTTACATATGATACAGCCGGAAGCGCACCGGTGCTGATGTCATTGTAAAAATCGGTGACATCTTTCAGGTGTTCCTGCCGTTGTGCTGGGTCGCCCATGATAGAGGTTTCGTACTGGGCGAAGTTGCAGATATCGCAATAGCGATTCCATGCGTTTGCATAGTTGGGATCCTGCAGGTAGAGGTTCCAGTGCTCACCATAGTACTTCCACGAAATATTGGCTGTGTTGAGCGAGTCCGCAATCGTGGGAACAGCAGAGGGGGGAATGACGAACTCTCCGGTATTCACTGTGCCATCACCGAAGTATCCGGGGGCATAGTTGTTGAGGAGGTAATAAGCTCCGCGAGCGCAATTGGGATTCGGTCTGTAGGGCAGGGTGTTCAGATACGAAATGTACGGCTATGACAGGTGAACACCTAACAATTGCAATGTAGCCGTTCCGGTTATTCCGCCATCCAGTGTGATTTCAATCGTGAAGTCGTAAGGGTGGTCTTCGGGTGCAGGATGAAATTTGGCGGTCGCAGGCAAATAGGCATCAATCGTGTCCTGGTCGATGCAGAATGGAACCGGACTCGTATTGGTGCATGGAATATCGCTGATACCCTCGAGAGCTACACAATTAGAACCACAGAACACGGTGGTTTTGTTGTCTTCCACGCCATCGCCTGTCTGTCCGGGGAGATCGCCAAAGTGGGGCCAGTTGTTGTTAGTTGTCGCTCCGTAAACCGTTCCCGAGATCACAACCTTGACATGCTGTCCCGCAGTGACATTCCACAGCTTCTTTGATCCCACGAGGATCGTATGATGGCCGTTCGGATCCATAGACATCTTGATGTTGGCGCCATTCGTTCCGAGCGCATCGCAAATGGTAGTAGGAGTACTGGTACACGAATACGAAGTCCAATGCATGTAAGCTGGCGGTTGGGCGCAGGTAGTCCCCAGGTAGCCCGCCACGGTTCCATCGGCACAAGGCGCAATGGCGCCAGAGTCCGTGAGTGGAGGCCCTGCAGATTGCCCGCCTCCGCCGCAGCCAGACAGAGTAACGAAGAAGGCCAAGCCAATCACAACCGCGCATGACGCGAATCGATGAGGGGTCGTCCGCATGCCCTGACCGTACTCTTTCAATGGAGGAGATACGAGAGCACAGGTGTACAGGCCGCGGGTGGTCCAGTTTCATAGCCAAAAGTAAGGGTTACTTTGATACAGCATTGAACCTTGGAAACATGGATTGTTCTTTGTAATCAACACCGACAGCGGAGTCATTGGAAATTCGCGTCTTTGGCCTCTTAAAATGACTAGGGCAGATGCGTGGTGTGCAGTTTGAAAAGGAAGCGAGCCAAACGCGCGGAGTAGTGTTTTCGCAAAATACGCGAGGCAGGTGCAAGAGACTCTTGTCGGCTCAACACTCACGTCCATCAAAAGTTCGCCGCTCGCTCCACAGCCTCTTCTGAACTAGGGACGTTGATCTTACCCTTGCACCTCACGACATCTTCATAAACATCCAGAAGGTGCCGGGCAGACTTGACCCAGGAAAATTTCTGGACCTGCTGATAGCCTGCCTCTTTCAATTTGTTTCTCAGCGGCTGGTCGAGCAGAACGCGATGAAGCGCCCGCATAATCTCAAACACATTCTCTGGATTCACCAGGACGGCTGCATTGCCCACGACCTCCGGCAACGACGATAGGTTTGAGGTCACGACAGGTGTGCCGTGGGCCATAGCTTCGAGAGGCTGCAGCCCGAAACCTTCGTAAAGGCTAGGAAATACGAAAACCTTGGCGAGGTCATAAAAAATCCTCAGAACTTCTACCGGCACGAACCCGAGGAAGCGGACATCATTCTGTACGCCGCTACGAATAACAGTGCGGCGGAGATCAGGATGCTTCGATAACTCGTCACCAATGATGATGAGCTTGAGATCCGGATATTTGCCTGCTTTCTCAAGTTCGCCCTTCAGCGCAGAAAAAGCTTCAATAATGCGTACCAGGTTCTTGTGCGGACTGATGCTGCCGGCGTACAGCAGAAAAGGGTAATTTACGAGGTAGCGTTCGGCGATAAACTGCCGATCGTTCTGCGTGGTATGACCGCGCAAGAATCGCTCATCGATCGCATTGTGAATAACCTCGATGTGTTCCGCGGGTAGTTTGAATAATTTCTCCACCTCACCCTTCGTAAAGCGAGACACGGCAAGCACGCGCGCGGCTTTGCGGAGAACGCGACAGGTCAGGAAGTACTGAGTCAGGCGCTTGGGCCGGGATCGCTGATGAGCCCGATCCATGTGTTCAAGGACATCATGAGCGGTAAGGACATAGGGGCAAGGCAGGTTGCGTGGCAGCCAATAGAGATGAGGAATGTGCAGGAGGTCACAACGCAATCGCTTGAGGATCGACCGGCAGCCGACAAATCCCTTGAAACTGGTGTCCGGTTCAACAAGAGTAATGGACTTGAAATTTGCAGGCAAGGGACCGAACTCCTGCAATTTGACTGGAGATCCGATTAAGACATAGCTATTGGTCTGATCGAATTGGGCCAGCGCACGTACTATGTTGCGCGTGTAAGTGCCGATGCCAAATCCTGTGCTGCCACGAATGTCGAGAGCAATCTTCACAGGGACCAATCCGTTTTGCTTTCGGAGTTCACAACTTGGTGTTCTGAGAATAATGCTTCATTGTGCTGTCTCGGTCCACTAAATACGTATCAGATGCAACAGAAGGAGCGGATGAAGAGATAGGGCGGTCGGCCACTTGACCGACAACCGAGGGTCTACCTAAGAGAAGAAGTCAAAGCCGGCGGGGCGACGGCGCCAGCTTCCAGCTCGTAATTGACTGAAATGTGGGGGCTAGCTGATAAACCCATAGTTTGCTGGAGGACTTTCCTCGGCGACAGCTCGCAACATTCCAGGCACTCCGACTTGGATGTCGCGTAAGCAGCCTTTCGATGCTCTGTTAAACTACGACCTGGAAATTTGTTTCTCAGACCTGCTCTTAAAGTAGAGTTCCCCGTTTTGGAGACCCTAAAGCACCTTGTTTTCCGCTACACCGCCTTCGTCTGGGGTCTCTTCAAACCTCTTGGCTCCTGGGCGGTTTTTGCCATCGCAGGCATTGACTCAGCATTCTTTGGACTACCTCTTGATCCCGTGGTTGCCAGCTACGTTTATGCGGACAATTCTCGGTTCTTTCTTTACGCAGTAATGGCCGCAGCCGGGTCGGCCGTCGGATGCATTATTCTTTATGTGATCGGCTATAAGGGCGGCGAAGTCCTCCTGGCAAAACGCATGTCCGCGGCAAAGTTCAACCGGATACGCAGTTCCTTCGACCGGCATGAGTTCTGGGCACTTATGTTTCCGGCCATGATGCCGCCACCCTTTCCTTTCAAGGTCTTCGTCTTGTCGGCAGCGGTATTCGAAATGAACTTCGGACACTTTTTGCTGGCTATTTTTGTGGGGCGGTTCATTCGGTTTATCGTTCTATCTTTGTTGGTTCTACAATTCGGGCCGCAGGTTGCCGCCCTCGCCTCCGAGATGGTATTGAGCCACTGGCTTGTAGTACTCATCATGATCTCCAGTCTCGGACTCCTGGGGGGAGTACTCTGGTATCGGTCACGTCGAAATAAAGAAGGCCGTGCTAGCAACGAAATCGGCGCCTGAGCCATTTTCTGCGGAAGACAAAAGTGTGTGTGGCACGGATCATGACCTTTAGATTGAGGTCGATTACTGTTTTCGACGAAAGGAATGAGAGCGGGTTCCTCCCAGGCCTCTCGTTAGAGTAAAGTGACCACCTAACCACAAAATGCTCGGAGGTGCGTCTTGCAGATCGTTCCTAAGCGGCCCTTCATACTGATTATTCTTGTCGCGTTCTTTGCATTCGTCGCAAAGGCTGACCCGGGAGTGTTCTCCGAACCTGGTGCGGTGACGCCCGGGATGCCCGAAGGCAATCAAGCTAGCAAGCCGGCGCAGGTCGCCGCCGAGGATATCCCCGACGAAGCTCCCGAGGACGAATTAGCGCCTGCAGCGCTTCAACTCGACACCGCGACGTCTCCCCCAATTATCCAGGCTCTTTATCAAGCCACCCGCGAAACGAAGGAAAAGGACATTCTGGCTCGCCTGGACCAGGCAAAGGGATTGGTCGATGGCGGCGCCGACCTCAAGGTCACCGATCCACAAGGGCGAACAGCATTGCATTGGACGGTGTTTGGCTCCAGCTATAGCGCAAATCAGAAGGTTCTGGTCGCGTACGAGGCGCTCGCCGATTCCATGATTTCGAAGGGTGTTCCAATCAACCAGCAAGACATCTATCAAAATACTGCGCTCGATTACCTTGTTTACTCTCCGTCGTTTGAGATGCTCACACTCCTGCTTGAAAGTGGCGCCAACAGCGGATACTTGCCGGCAGTCTATCGACCCATCGAGCCGTGTAATGTGTCTGCCGACGATTCGCCGGAACCGACTCCTGTTGCAGCTTCGACAACCACAAAGGGCCAGCTTTTCCCGAGTGCGACGTTAAGCGTTCGACTCGACGCTCCCGTATACAGCGACAGGTCGCGTACCGGTGATCCGGTGCAAGCCACTGTGACGTATCCCTTGTGCATGAACGGCGAGCAAATCGAATGCAAGCCAGGCGAATTGGTGGTTGCACCAGGCACCAAGGTCGGCGGAACTATCTTGTTTGCCCAGAAGGCTGCTAGCAAATATTCCCGCCCTCGGTTGGTGCTCGACTTTTCGAACATCATCCACATGAACAAAGAGGTGACTCCCCTCTATGCGCGAGTGCTGGACGTGGATAACGCCCGGGAAACCGTGCAGAACAATGAGATCCTCGGTATCGTGCAACCACACGCCTCCACCAAGGTATCGCTTGCACTACGCGCCATGGGTGCGGCCAATCCCCTTGCCGGTTACACGATCACTGGCGTCCAGTCTGTGTACGGACTGTCGATCCGCCGCGAGATCCTGTTTCCTGCCGGTACCGACCTTCAACTCCAGGTGACACGTTCATCCATGGTGCAACAGAAGAGGGCGTGGGGAGGATGGCCAAGACTGACGCCTGACGCACAGCTTCAGGAAATTGTCTCGACCATGCCACTTCGCACAGTGACGCCCAAAAAGGTTCCTTCTGATTTGACCAACCTGATCTTTATCGGCAACCAACAGCAACTCATCTCAGCGTTTGGTGAGGCAGGGTGGATAGAAGCTGACAATCTCAGCGTTCGCAGCGCGCTGAAAGTCGCACAAGCGACCATGCGCAATACGGGTTACTCGGATGCGCCAGTTTCCTTGCTACTTCTGCAAGGGCGCCCACCAGATCTTGCGCTGCAAAAGTCGCTAAACACCTTTGCAAAACGCCATCACATCCGCATTTGGAAAATGAACCAACTCTACAATGGGCGCGAAGTCTGGGTAGGTGCGGCGACGCATGACATCGCGACGATGAGCAGCAAAGCTAAGACACAGTGGACCCATCGAATCGATCCCCACATTGATCGCGAGCGCGACTGGGTTTTGTCGGATCTGCTGTTCGCGGGAACTGCTACCGCGTACATCGACCTTGATCGCCCGACGGCCCCGAGGCAGGCGGAGAATGCGACCGGAGACAATATCCTGACTGACGGCAAGGTTTCCGTCGTTCAGCTGCGGAATGATGGCGAGACATCGGGAACAGTTTCAGAGTTGGCCCGGACGGCTTCCAATTCTGATAACTGAGTTGCCGGAACCGTTCCGAAGGGTTTAGGTCCTCACTTCTTTTCTTTCTTTGTCTGAGGTGGTGTCACTTTTCCACGCAACACGGTGATCGACGCTTTTGGCAAGGTGAACGTGGATTCAGGCGATGCATTTACAGTCGATTTCACTGGTGGCCCGTTTGGTTCCGCGTGGCCCCATTTGTCGTCGGGATGCCATTGATACTGCTCGCTACCAAAGCTGACAACATTAACGGTCCCCGCAAATGAACTCTTGACGCCCGATTTCTGATCTTCGAATGCGATCTTAACGGCGTGCGCATTTTCCTGGTCTTTATTAATCAGCATGACCGACCATTGGCCGTCGGGGCGAGCCAGCGGATATGCGGTGACCAGCACATGGCCCGCAGGGTCAGTCACATCACTTTTCGCACCGAAGATACGGTGTTCGCTCGTACCAGGCTGGATCCATTCCAGATTCATGAGTTGGCTGGCAAAGAATTGAGACGTTGGTTGCTGAATCTCAAAGTTCGCGTCAACCGTGAACAATGCAAACGTCCCCATCGATCCATTGCAGCCATGGTATGAACCAACCGGCAGATAATGAAAATAATAGAGCCCATCTCCCCCAGCTGAGAAAAACGATCCCACAAAATCAGCGAACCACAGGCCGCCGAAGATGTCGACAAATGATTGACCGGTGTTCCAAGCCACATTCACCTCAGTAATGAACATGGGCACATCTGGCGGAACCCCGTCTTCGCGCCAGACATCGAGAATGTGACTGATCAACGTGGGTTCGTCGTACAAGTTGCTCCACTGAATCTTGCAAGGTTCGTACGGATAGTGTTCGAACGAGACGAATGAAAGATCCGGAAGGCGGCCATGCTTCTTCAAGTAGTCGATGAATCGCCCGAGCCACGAGGTCTTGCCTTGAGCATCGGGCCAAGTTTGTATGTCTTCGTTCACGCCTTCGAAAACAGGTCCGCCAAGTTTCAGGTTGGGATCAACTCGATGGAGAGCCGTGGCCCATTGCAGGTAGAGCGCTCCGTAATCCTCCGGAAGCATGTATTGGCCGTCCGGTTCTTCTCCCATCTCTATATAGGAGATGGGATAACCTCGAGCCTTCAGATATGAGACTTGTGCAGCGGAGTCCTCGGGCGTCGCATAGAGCATGGCCACCGGGATCATCGCAGGAAGTCCGCGAGTGTACCCGCTGGTGTAGAAGAGGTCTAACCCAACCTGGTCGCGCTTGTCATTGATGTCTGTTGGTTCGTGCCAGGGGTCGATCGAGGAGCAGAGCGTTGCGGTCTGGTCGGGGTCCGGAGTATGGCGCACGAGGTCGTGAAACTTTCCATCCTGCGAAACCGTACCGGCATAGAGTTCTCGGATGGAGTAGCCCACACAATTGCGGCGATCGTTGCTGCCGTGACTGTCGCAGGTATTGGACGATTGCGCCATCCATATTCTTATGTAGCGAATCTGCATCGGTGAGGCAGAGAGGTTGAGTACAACCGTACCGCCCTTAGCGTTGTTAGCAACCCCGCCAGGAAATGTGACCCACGCGCCCTTGGTCGGTTGCTTGATTGGATCTTCTCCAGTCCAATATTGCACGAGATAGCGACTGGCATAAGGCTCGCCCCATGCGATTCGAATTGCGCTTACCGCCTGTGGGTTGGCGAAATCCAGCGTCACCCATTGTGGGTACACCGAGTCTTCTTCGCCGGTAAACAACTTGGTGAGGTACGGATTGCTCTTCCAGTACGTATCTAAGTCGCCGTCGGTCAGCCGGGAAAAACCAGCCTCTACGCCATCATTGCGAGTGAAGCCGCGATGAGGAAGAAAATAACCGAAGGAGTGCCGAATGGGTTCGGCTGGAGTTGCGTTGCCTACGAAGTATCCCTTGCCGGACGAGTCGCTCCAGGTGCCCTGCCCATTCCAGTGCCAAGCTTCGACGTGTAGCTCGGTATTCTGCCGGTAGCTGACCGTTTGCCATCCGGCGGACAATACCTTTTGCATGACCGCGTCAGTGAAGAGCTTGTCGGTGGAAACGGTGTTGATGCGATCGATGCCCGCACCCATAGCTTGAGTGGGTATGAACTTGTTGAGAACGTGATCTGGAGTGGCGTCGATAGATATAGTCTGGGCGAGGGCACTGCCAGAAATCCCAATCGTCAGAGCAACGCTTGAATGAAACAACACTCTTCGGATTCTCGCGATAACGTGCAAGGCTTACCTCCGAACGACGGGAGAAGACAGGGAGAGACCGAATGCGCTGCAGCATTCGATCTCCCGGCGTTTAAAAATAGAGTTTCAATGCGAGCTGCACTTCACGTGGGCTGTTGCATGTGCTGGTGATGATTCCAAAACTTCCCTGCTCGATCTGGTTAGGCCCGGTAAACCGCACACTCGTATCCGGACCACAGAACTGCGGATGGTTGAACGCGTTAAATGCCTCAGCACGGAATTCGAGCCGCGCCCCCTCCCGGATGCTAGCCAGCGAAAACTGCTTGAAGAGCGACATCGTCGCGTTCTTTACCCCGGGCTGCCGAATGTACGAGAGTGCACGCGATGCGTTACCCAATGTGAAGTCCGCAGGTTCTCGAATCACCTGGTCGGCATTCGCGAAGTACTGATCGACAAAATTTGACCCGCTATTGCGCTCCAGAAATCCGACCAGATTGGGACGACGATTTCCATAGGTTGGAATGGCGGCGCCACTGTCGAGCGTGAGTTGAATTGGCCGTCCACTGCTAAAACTAAAAGTTCCATTCAATTGCCAACCCCCGATGATGGCGTCCACGACCGAGTTTGCGTTGTTGGCGATCTTACGTCCTCGTCCGATCGGGAGATCGTAGACATAGCTGAATTGCAGGACGTGCGGTATGTCAAACTGCGAAACGGAGCGCTCCAGATCTCTGCGGTTCGGATCCTGCAAGCTGGAGTTTCCGCCGAGCCATGTCACGCTGTCGTCCGTCGCTGAAGCGTCGTCGATCGACTTGGCCCAGGTGTAAGTGACCAGAAACTGCAAGCCATTGGCATACTCCCTTTCTGCCCGTAGCTGGAACGCGTGATAGATCGAACTCGCCACGGGAAAGGTATCGCCTTGCAGCGAGGTGTACTGCGGGTATGGCAGCAATAACTGAAATGCAGGAACTTCGCTCGCCGAAAGCGGGCTCAAGGGATCGGTGATGATTCCAAAGAACGGATTGGGAACCGTGTCTTCAAGAGAAGCAATCACCGACGTGGGCTGACTTTCGATGCTAATGGGCAGATGGTTCAACTCACTGGCGCCTGTGTAGTAGAGGTGCGTACCTTTCTTGCCGACGTAATTCGCATCAATGATGACTTTGGCGGGAAATTCCTTTTCGAATCCGAATGTCCAAGTCTGCTCGTAGGGAGTATCTGTGATGCTTTTTACGTTGCCACCTCCGCCAAAGCCCACATCATTCAATGCGCCTAGCGAATTGCCTGGGGGCAAAAGCGGGCCAGTACCGGGGAATGGATCGCTAAGTCTCGCGAACGGATGCACCTGGTCAGCAGGATTAACTGTCACCCATTCCGTTAGCTGGTCGTAGCCCTTGTAGGTGTTGATGGGTCCTGTTCCAGCGGCACCTGCGCGAGTTGTGGAATAAAAGATGCCGTAGCCACCGCGAAACACAAAGTCTTTCTTAAGCTGGTATGCGAAGCCGAAACGAGGTTGAATATCCGTCCAATCAGTTCCGAAGTTGTACCGATTGTTCGGGTTCGCGAAGACCTCCGCACCCAGCAGCGGTCGAGTTACATCGATCCCGGTAAGAGGATCGGTATAGGTAATGCTGCCGCCATTCAAGGGATTCGTTGCATTCAAGTCAATCCAGTTCTGGCGGTTGTAGCGTTCGGTTCGCGGTAAAGTGACGTCATAGCGGAGTCCAAGGTTAAGCGTGAGATTCGGCGTCACACGCCAGTTGTCCTGAACGAAGCCTCCCAACTGAAAGTTCTGGGTGCTAACTGCGTTCGGCACTTCGTAAGGGCAAAAATCAAAACAACCATCAGGGCTACCGACTCCCATCATGAAACTAGCCATCGGATCGCCACCAGAATCTCGAAACTCAGAGGAGCCGTTGTAATCGAAATTGAACTCGCCAGCCGGCCATCCGGGCTGAGTAAAGTTGATGCGATGCATCCTGAATTCGCCGCCAAATTTCCACTCGTGAGAGCCCCGCAACCAACTGACGGTGCCAACCACGTGATGCGTATCCTGGCCTTGCCGCAAAATGCTGAAGGTCTGCGTGCCTATGTTCGCGTCGGCCGGGGCGACATAATCGGCCAGGAGAATATTCGGGAACTGAGGGAATCCCGATCGAAGCATGTAGGACGGCAGTCCGAGTTGGGAACTGGGATCGATATTCGGAAAATCACCCTGAATACCGTGCTGGAAATCAAATCCGCGCGTGTACCCATATGAAACGTTCATCACGACTGTCGGGCTAAACGTGTAGGTCTCGTTGATCGCGAACAGGTGACGGTTGAAGTCATATGGACCTGCCGTGCAGGGGTCCCCTTCGTTGCCATAGCAATTAAAGCCATGCGAATTTCCCCATTCATGCGAATACTTTCCGCTGAGAAGACTCTTGTCACTGAAACGGTGATCGATCTTGATATCGAACTTGTTGTCAGAATTTTGGTTGATACCTGAAGCAAACCAGTTCAGCAAGCGCCCATCCGAATCGACCGCATTCGATGTGGGAAGAGGAAAAAACTGCATCATTGCTGATGCAACAGGATCGATGAGGTTTCCGATCACCCCCGGAGTCGCAGTCCCCTGGCTGGCATAGGTAGACAGATTGTTGAACGGAATAAAAGCCGTGCGGTGAAAGCCATTGACATCGTCACTGTTATCAAAAAATGCATTAGGGTCGAACGGGTCCCACAGTTGCCCTGCCGGGTCGGTGCATTGCCCGGCTCCGTCAAAGCCAGCACCGCGCAAAGTACAAAGCTCGCCAAAATTTCCGGCACGCTCCGCTACGCTGGGCACTCCGGCGCTGCCTGAGGCAAAACTGTGCGTTCGGGTACCGTCGTAATCGAAGAAAAAGAAGGTCTTGTTCTTGAAGATTGGCCCGCCGAATGTCCCACCAAAATTGTTCTGGCGGAGCGGCTGTTTGGGTTCGCCGTTGCGGTTCGCAAACCAGTCATTTGCGTCCAAAACGTCATTGCGCAGGAATTCATACAAACTTCCGTGAAACTGGTTCGTGCCCGAGCGGGTGACCACATTCACGACGTTCGCTCCGCTAAATCCGAATTCGGCGCTGAAATTGGACTGTTGAACTTTGAACTCTTCGACCGATTCGACCGATGGCGTATAGGTCGCCGACAAGATTCCGCTGTTCTGCTCGAAGTTTGAGGTCGAGACACCGTCAATGATGACATCGGCGGTGGAATTCCGGCTCCCATTCGAAATGAAGTTGGTTGCAGTACAACCTACACACTGATTGTCGGCAATCGTTACGCCCGGCGCCAAGAAGGCTAAGTCGAAAACCTGACGACCGATGAGGGGCAGATCATTGATAAATCTGCGATCCACAACCTGTCCGGTGACAGCATCCTGGGTTTGAAGCTCGACCGCAGCCGCCTTGACTTCGACCGATTCGTTGACTGCACCGACCTGCAGTGCAAAGTCGAGCGCCACATTTTCGTTTACCGAAACCGTCACGTCGTCTTTGCGTTGCGTGCGGAAACCCATCACTTCCACGCTTACGCGGTATTTTCCGGGAGGGAGTTGACGAATCAGGTACTTCCCGCTTTCATCAGAGGTACCGTTAAAGTCGAATCCCTTCTCCTGGTCGGTAGCGGTAACCTTTGCACCTCGGACCGCAGCTCCGGACGGATCCGTGATTGTTCCTGCCACTGAGCCTGTATAGAGCTGTGCCTTTAAAGGAGACGTGATGCCCAGAACCAAGCCAAGGACGCAAAGAAGCGCGATCATTAGGGGAGAAGCATCGTAAACAGCGCTCTTGATGGATGCCAAGCCGTAGGCGGGACGATCTAGAAGACGGTAGATTCCAATCTTGCGCATTGCAAACTCCTTCTCTTCTGACGACCAGAGCTGATCCTGCAAAGAGTTGGTATTGCTGCTGCGTCGCTCAAAATACTGAACACGACCGTAGTGAAAGCTTTTAATAAACCGTGTTATTAAGCACTTGAAGGCATATGTCAAGCGAAATGTTCGCTTCTCATCTGGTGAAATAACAGTGCCATTGCAGGAGGAGCTACATCGGACCAGAGGCGTTGCGAACCGAGGGCGACTCGCTATGGATTATTTCGAGTCTTCTTTTACGTGGTGGTATTTATTGATCTGCAACCCCGACAGTTGCTGGACGGAGCCCGATGGCCAGCGAATTTCGAGTGTTACTGTCTCACGAGACACCTGCCCTAGCCCGACCAACACCCGCTTGTCCTGCGACGAAAGATAGCTCGACCCGCCGGTGATCCATCGCACCAGCTTCTGTGTGCCCACCGTAATCGTGATCTTGGCGCCAATCGCATCGCGGTTGCTCTTCGTGCCTTCAAGTTCAAGACCAATCCAGTGATTACGCTGTCCCAGGTTGTTGCGGAGCAGCACGGGCTGCGAATTCAGGCAGGTGAAGATGATGTCAGAATCGCCGTCATTGTCGAAATCACCGATCGCCAGGCCCCGTCCGCTGTAGGTTGCGTTGAACGCAGCTCCGGCTTCCGCTTGCACGTCCTGAAAGACTCCTTGGCCGTTATTGTGAAGCAGCAGGGGGCGCTCGCGATACTTTACGTCATTGCGAGTGGATTCGACGATTTGGTTGATGTGTCCGTTCACGATCACTAGATCCATGTAGCCGTCGTTATCATAGTCAACGAACTTCACGCCCCACCCCACGTAGGGCTTCGTGAATTTGGCCAGTCCTGATGCAACGGTCTTGTCCTGGTAGATGCCCGAAGGCGAACCCAGTAGCAACGAGTGATACTGATCGTTAAATGTGGTGATTACAAAGTCGGGCAGGCCATCTCGATTCACGTCTGCCAGGTCAATTCCCATGCCGGCCTTTGCAACCCCATTTGAGTCGTATGCAACTTCAGCATCCACTGCAGTGTCGTGGAATGTTCCGTTGTGCTGGTTGATCAGCAAAAGGTTGGGCGAGGCATCACGGGAAATAAAAAGATCAGGCCAGCCATCGTCGTTGATGTCGGCCGAAACCACGCCAAGTGCGCGCCCAATAAACTTGTCGAGGCTTGATGCCTGACTTGCATCGGCGAACGTGCCATTGCCATTGTTGTGAAACAAGGTTAGCGGCATACCTTGATAGGCCACTTGCTCGCAGTAACTGCGCGTGCCATTCACTTCGCACTTCTTTGGATTTTCAAGAGAGAGAAGAACGTAGTTGGTGACGACGAGGTCAAGGAGCCCATCGCGATCGTAGTCGAACCATGCGGCACTCGCAGCCCACTTGCCAGCATTTGTGACACCACCTTGGTTGCTGACGTCCGTGAAGGTTCCGTTTCGATTGTTGTGAAACAGCGTGCTGGCGGGATGTCCCGTTACGTATAGATCAGGATAGCCGTCATTATCATAGTCGCCAACAGCTACGCCCATTCCATACGACGAAAGCCGATCTACCCCGGCACGCGTTGCGACATCTTCGAATCTGCCATTGCCCAGATTGCGGTAGAGCGCATTCCGGACCGGAGCAGTACTCTTGCCGCGAGGGGTTTCGCCACCGTTCACCAAAAAAATATCAAGAAGCCCATCGCCATCGAAATCGAGGAAAGCAACTCCCCCACCCATCGTCTCGATGAGGAGACGGTCGGGCGACTCTCCATCAAACTGCTGCCATGAGATGCCCGCTTGCTGCGTGACGTCGGTGAAGATCTCTGCTGCGGACTCGGCGTGAACACAAATTGGGCAAACGAAGAGTATGAAGAGAGCCCAGTTCGCCGACATCTTGATGCGCAACGCTATGTTCATGACGACGGCACTGCTGCGGCGGCATCTTTCAGTTTGTTGTACAGATCCATTTCTCGAGCGGCATCTTGTTCGCGCCCTAGGCGCCGATACACCCGCGACAACGCAAAGTGTGTCTCCTGGCTGTCGCCGTCTAGCTTCTCGGCTCTTTCAAGGTGCGTCAGAGCTGCGGAATTATCTCCGTTCTTCAGAGCAAGATTTCCCAACTGATAGTGCGCCTCTGCGAGATCTGGATCGATCTTGACTGCCGACTTGAGCAGTTCGGCTGCATGTGCTTCCGCAGACGCGTCGCCAGTCTCAGACTGCTGAACCAGAAGCACGCCATAATAAAGCTGGAATTGTGCGTCCTTCGGAAATTCCTTTATTCCGGACTCGAAGTTCACGATGGCATCCTTCGTCATACCAGCTGCAGCTTTTGCCCGTGCAACACCCAGTGCAGCGTCGGGACTTGAAGGCTCAAGCTGCTGAGCTTGACTGTAAGAAGCCAGTGCGTCGGTGAATTGTCCCACTTTCAGTTCCACAGAACCTTTGAACAGAAAGGCGCTGGGGACGCTTGGAAGTGCGTTTGCCGCACGTTTGGCTACCGCCAGCGCAGCTGGATACTTGCCGTTAGCTAGAAGGATATTTCCCAGGTCGAGGTAATGCTCCGCCTGTTGCGGTTCAAGACGAATGGCTTCTTCGAACGCCTGTGTGGCATCCGCCAGTTGATGTGAATTCTGATAACACCAGCCAAGCAGGTTATAGATGTTCGCGTCATGATGCCCGGATGCAATCAGTGCAAGTAGCGTCTGTCGGGCTTCGGCGGGGCGGTTGTCATGGTACTGCACCATTGCCAAGCGATACCCGACGGCGCCTGCATGAGAATCATCGGACTTGATGGAACGCAACAGCTGCTGTGCCTTCTCATAGTCGTGAGCTTCGTCGGCAATTTCCGCCCCGAGTAGACCAGTCTGAATACCTGCCGGGTGATTACTCAACCCGTCCAGGGTTAACCGTGCCTTTTCTTTTTGTTGCAAGTGATAGTACGAGCGCGCGAGCGCCGCCAATGCCTCCGGTTGCTGTTGGACAAGAGCGGGTACCGCCGACAGGCTGCGTGCCGCAGTGGCATAGTCTCCGCTATTTTCGGCAACCATGCCCATCAGTAGCAGCGTCGGCGCATCTCCTGGCTTCTGCTTAAGGATGATCTCCAGATTTCTCCGAGCATCAGGGTAACGATGAAGCTGCCACGAATTCGCTGCGAGGTAGCGCCGCAGTTGGATATCGGCAGGCTTGACCTTCAAGGCGCGTTCCAGCACTGAACCTGACTCTTCCAGCTTTTTCTCCATTGCCAGCACGGTTCCGAGTTCGCCCAAGATGTCAGGATCGTCTGGAGCAAGTTTCGCCGCTTGCCGCAATTCATTCTCAGCTCCAACAAGGTCACCGCGCTGCGCGAATTCTAATCCACGGTCCGCGTGCGCTTGTGCGGATGTCTTCTGTGCCACCAACTTGCCGGGAGCGAGGAGTAAAACTGCGACAACCACGAATTGCAACCCATTCAGCCGTCGAAAAACACACGACAACGAGGTTGGCATTTCATTTAGCACAGGACGTGCCACGAGCTCCGACTGTTCGGGACAAACAATTGCCAGTGGGCGAGTTGAACTACTTCCACTTCGCTTCTCCCGCGACAATGGAAATGGAGTGATCAATTGGGGAGATCGGTGAATCGCTTGTGGTTTCGTTGGCCTAGGCCACTGAATCTGAAGCCACCCGATTCTAATTCGTTTGCCAGTTCGGAGCACGGCCCGAGGATCACAGATATGAGGAGATAGTCCGCCGCGGGTTTTGTGCCGCTCGTCATCTGCGGCGCATATCGCAACGCGAACGGGCGTAGAGGCAGGCGACTGGCGTAGCTGCCGACGAACCCCGCTTCATTTGCTAGCTCTACTTGGGATTCTTCTTCCCGAGAAGGCCCCCTAGGGCGCCCGCTCCCTTCGCAGCACCAGCCTTGCCAGAGACGGCATTTTGCAACATTCCGCTGGCAACACTGCCCGCCATGCCAGCCACATCAGGAACGAAGCTGGGATTCGAGGTTGTCCCCTGGATCGAGAACGGAATTCCCTTGTTCGATCCTCCGAGCGCAGCCTTCTGCATCCCACCAGCCATCCCACCCTGCAGGTTGGCCAGCATCCTGAAGTCCAGCCCTCCAGCGGGGCTAACCGTACCGGCCCCGGTGATAACACCGATTGCCGGAATGGAGAGATTGATTGCATCTGCTTTTGTACCCTCGGGAGCTACACGAGCATTCAAGCTTGCATTCTGAATTGTCGTGTCGTGACTGCCTGCGGTCTTTCCCGTAAATGTTGAAAGTGCTCCGAGTTTCGATCCCAGATCAAATCCTGCCAGCTTGCTGTTGCTTAGGCGAACAGGGCCCGTGATGACCAGTTTGTCGATTGGACCATTAATGTTCAGATCCGTCGAGAGAGTTCCACCCTGGAGTTGTGATCCAGAGGGAAGAACCACACCGAAAGCCGGAAGCATCGCCTCCAGTTCATCGACTGGCATGTTAGGCGCATTGAGCTTCAGATTCACTACTTGTGTTTCACCTTGTGTTTGGAATGTCCCCGTCAGATGAGCAGTGGCCTTACCGATCGCAACATCTCCCTGCGTGATGGTGCCGCTCTGTTTCGCCAGGTCTGCAACCACGGTGTGCTTGACCGTCACTGTCTTCGGCGCCGGAGAGCCCTTGGGAGAAACCTTGAGCTTGTTGCAGGTCAGCGTCCCCACTGCCTTGGCTTGGCTGCCGTTCGAGTTCAACGTCCCGTCAAGATTCACTAATCCTGCGATGCCGCTCGCTGGATCGATGAACCCGGAAGCGGCAACATCCATGTCGTCTACTTTTACCTTCGCATCAAACGGAGTCTTGGCGGCGTCCTGTGAATTGATGGGACCCGCCTTTCCAGCGATATTCGCATCCCCTCCGCCAGGCAGGCCTGCTGTCAGCTTGAACGGGAACTGCGACTTGAAGGAGAAGTTCGACACATTCAGGTTTACCTTGTCATAAAGCTGGGGCTTGTTTCTTGACCCCACATTCCCGACTGCCAGCTTTCCGTTCTTGATCTCCAGTTTGGCAACTGAAAAATCCTGGGTTGACGAACCTTCCGCCTTTCCGGCATCAGGTGGTTTGTTGGAAGCCGCGCCACCAATACTTGAGAAATTCCAGGTCCCGCTCGCGGCTTTCCACAAGTTGATCTGAGGTGAATCCAGGGCAATTCCAGTCACATTGATCTCTTTAGAAAAAATGAGCGGCAGGATCTCAACGCCGACCTTCAGAGACTTCGCGGTTACGAAAGGAGATTTGCTGAATGCCGGATCGTCGGCGATGCTGATGTTATCCACGCCGACGTTGCCAGTCAGAATCGACAAGCTCAGATTTCCCAGCGTCACCTTGCGGCCAAGGGCTTGAGAGACCTCAGCCTCGATTTTTGGACGGAAGCTGTTGACGTCAATCAGAAAAGGTATTGCGATCACAATGACCAGCAACACCGCAACAACAATTCCGACGATCTTTAACGTACGCTTATTTATGTTCATGGTTTGCTCCTAACCCCGCACGCTGTGACGTTGAAGATGTGAAAGATTTTCATGATCAGGAACAACACCCGCGGACACGAAGAAACACGCCCCTGGAACTTGATTAGAGACCGTTAGAATCGGTCGAAGTACTGCCAGTTTTGACAGTACATCCCACTTTGCAAGGCAGATGAGGTCATGAAGCCCTCCCACCCTCAAGTTCGGCCTTGCGTATCTCCATGTCGTACTCAACTTCAAGGCTCTCAAGGTCGCGGAAAATGGTCACGGTCGCCAACGTTCGTCCATTTCGTTTGTAGCTGACCCTGCAATCCTTTTTCTCGACGTCTCCATCGATTTCGATTGTGTCCCACTTCTCAGCATGGCCAACATAGTTGATCGGGACGTCGTAGTGTTGACTCCAAAAAAATGGCACCGCGTCGAAGGGTTCGCGCAGACCTAGCATATTCTTTGCGGCCGTTTGTCCCTGACGTTCGGCTACAACCCAATGTTCAACGCGAATTCGATCTCCTGTATGGGGATCGGGCCAGCGTGCCGCATCCCCCGCAGCAAAAACTCCTGGAGCACTGGTTTCCAGAAATTCATTGACTGCGATTCCCCGATCCATCTTCAAGCCAGCCTGTTCCGCCAACGCAATCGACGGACGGACTCCCACCCCAAGAACGATGAAATCGGCTTGGATCGTTTGCCCGCCACTTAATGTAACGCGGTCTCCATCAACTCGCTTCACAGTCTCGCCAAGATGAAAGACAACTCCGTGCGACTCGTGAAGATCTCGTACAAAGGCGCCGACCTTGGGACCGAGTATTTTCTCCATCGGCACGGCCTCAGGCGCAACAACGTACACAGCAACTCCTCTTGTACGGAGGGCTGCCGCGACTTCGAGACCGATGAAGCTTGCGCCAACCACAACCACCTGCTTAGAGGATGTCGCCTTCGATACAATCGCTTTACTATCGGCCAGCGAACGTAGATAGAAGACCTGTGATGGATTGGCACCTTCGAGTGGTAGCTTTATAGGATCGGCGCCCGTTGCCAGCAACAGGGCTCCATATTCGTAAGTTTTGCCATCGTCCGTGCCGATTGTCTTCTTTCTTGTGTCCAGTGATGTAACGCGGGAATTGAGGATGAGGTCAATCTTCTGCTCTGAATACCAGTCGGGTTGACGCAATGGAATCCAATCCTCGGGTGCGGTTCCCGCCAGAAAATCCTTCGAGAGATTTGGGCGATCGCAAGGAGGAGCGCTGTCTGCGCTGATCATGGTCACTGGTCCGCTGTAGCCCTTGCGTCGAAGCATCTCAGCGGCAGCAAGACCTGCTGCACCGCCTCCAACGATGACCACGGAAGCAGGATGTTCCTTGGTCGGAATCGGCTTGGGAGCTGTGCCCTCGACTTTTTGCTTTACGAATACTTTGTCTCCCTTTTTCTCAACTTGCCAGCATTGGATCGGGTCAAGCGCCGGAGCCCGCAAGGCCTCTCCTGTACGCAGACTGAAACATGCGTGATGCCACGGGCATCGCACTTCGTCATCGACGATTAATCCTTCGGCAAGCGGCCCGTGATAGTGCGTGCAATTGGCACCCACTGCAAAAACTTCTTGTCCGCGTCGCACCAGTAGCACTTCTTCTTCGTCCACCACGCCCAGCAACTTGCCACCATCCGTGATGTCGGCAAGGGGAATTCCGTTCTTTAGGTCAGATTTTGCACC
>Ga0066903_100000132_pt1 | contig 36191 bp, 31 predicted proteins | sample PanSoiMetaGPlot1_FD_67491 | JGI IMG/M metagenome (GOLD analysis project Ga0066903, IMG submission 67491) | Tropical forest soil microbial communities from Panama analyzed to predict greenhouse gas emissions - Panama Soil - Plot 1 (version 2) | ecosystem: Environmental > Terrestrial > Soil >... | reverse complement strand
TGAAGGCGCGCTCCGTCCCCTTTTGCCGCAGCACCTGGAACTGCTCCGGTGTCAGCTCCGCGCGCCATTCGGCCTCGGTCCGTTTCATCTTGTCAGATTCGTCCGCCATCGCCGGTGCAGTATACTGCCGCGCACCGTGGCCGCAGACCGGGTTCTCATCACCGTCACCGGTCCGGACCGCACCGGCGTCACGTCGACGCTGACGGGGATCCTGTCGCAGCAAGGGGCGACCCTGCACGACATCGAGCAGGTCGTGGTGCTGGGCCAGCTGACCCTCTGCCTGCTGGTCGCCGTTCCCGAGACCAGCGACGTCCTCAAGGAGCTCCTGTTCTCGGCCAAGCAGCTGGGCATGGAGTTGGACTTCAAGCCGGTCGCGAGCGGCGACGGCGACGGCGCGCCGGCCGGGCCCAGCGAAGGGCGCCGCTACGTCATCACCGCCATCGCGCTGACGCTGGGGGCGCCGCACCTGCACGCCCTCGCGTCGACGCTGGCCGCCGAGGGCGCCAACATCGAGAAGATCGGCCGCCTGTCCGAGAACACGCTGGCGTCGGTCGAGATCCACGCGCTCTTGCCGCTGGAACGCGACAGCGAGGCGCTGAAGCGCACGCTGCTGACGGTCGCCACCAGCGCCGGCTTCGACGTGTCGCTGCAGCGCGAGAGCCTCTACCGGCGTTCGAAACGGCTGGTCGTGCTCGACATGGACTCGACGCTGATCCGGATCGAGGTGATCGACGAGTTGGCGCGCGCCGCCGGCGTCGGCGCCGACGTCTCCCGCATCACCGAACGCGCGATGCTGGGCGAGATGGACTACGACGAATCGCTTCGTCAGCGCGTGAAGCTGCTGGCCGGGCTGGACGTCGCGGTGCTGGACAAGCTGGCGGCCGACCTGCCGCTGACCGACGGCGCGGAGACACTGGTGCGCGTGCTCAAGCGCCTCGGCTACAAGATCGCCGTCATCAGCGGCGGGTTCTCGCGCGCCGCGGAGGCGCTCAAGCGCCGACTCGGCGTCGACTACGCGTACTCGAACAACCTGGAGGTCCAGGGCGGCAAGCTGACCGGACGGGTGGTCGGGCCGATCGTCAACGCCCAGCGCAAGGCGGAGCTGCTGGAGACGATCGCGCAGGCGGAAGGCGTGTTGCTGGATCAGGTGATCGCCGTCGGCGACGGCGCCAACGACGCGATGATGCTGGAGCGCGCGGGCCTGGGGATCGCCTTTCACGCCAAGCCGAAGCTGCGCGAGGCGGCCGACACCAGCATCTCGGCGGCCGGTCTGGACGCGATCCTCTACCTGCTCGGATTCTCGGCGAGGGAGCTGCAAGAGGTCGAGTGACGGCGCGCGCGGCGACGCCGATCCTGGCGCTGGCGTTGCTCGCCACGGCGACGGCGAACGCGGCCGCCGATGCCGGTGGGGCCGCGGCGAGCGGCGCGAACCTGCAAGGCGTCCACCTGTCGTGGGTGCGCGGCGACGGCGCGGGCGGCTGCCCCGACGCGGCGGCGATCGAAGCGGAAGTGGCCGAGCGCCTCGGTTCGAATCCGTTCGCGCGCGCGCCGACGCAGTTCATCGAGGCGATCGTCACGCAGAAGGCGGAGGGCTTCCAGGTCACGATCGCCATGCGCGACAGCGGCGGCAAGCTGCTCGGCAGCCGCGCGCTGACCAGCAGCCCGGGCGATTGCCGCTCGATCGCGACCGCCGCGGCGCTGACGACGGCGATCCTGATCGATCCCGACGCGCTGGCGCGCGCGCCCGTGCCCAAGCCGCCGCCGCCGGCGACACCGACGCCCGCGCACGGGTTCCTCCCGGCCGGGCGGATCGCGGCGCTGGCCGGCGCGGGCCGGGGCCTGGTGCCGGGCGTCGCGCCCGGCGGCGCGCTGGCCGCGACCGTCGACCTGCCCGGACCGTTCGCCGTCGGCCTGACCGGCGTCCTTTATCCCGAGCAGCGAACCGCGCCGCCCGACGACGGCTTCGCGTTCGGCATGACGTACGCCGAGCTCGCCGGCTGCTGGCTGCCGCTGGCCCAGTTCGCGCCGGCCACGCGGGCGCGCCTCGAGCTGTGCGCGGGCGCGGCGGCAGGGCTGCTGCACGCGGTCGTCTATACGGCGACGCCGACCGCTCCCGGCCAGCGCTGGACGTTCGCACCCGCGCAGCTGACGCGTTTCATCATCCCGATCGTCGACGGCGTGGTGGCAGAAGTAGGTGTAGAGGCGACCGAACCCCTGCCCCGGCGGGCCTTTTTCGTTGCTGGGCGGCCACCTGGGATGGACACTGTGTTCGAGCAACCTGTGGTCACGCTGGCGGGCTGGGGAGGCATCGGGCTCCATTGGAAATAAAGTAAGATTGTTGCCAAAATAGGGATACCCCCGCGCAGCGACGCGGGAGCCCCCTCGAGCTTTTGGAGACGCGATGAAGCAGGCTTATGCGGACATTCAGCGCGGCTACGCGCGACAGGACTCCGGGCCGCACGTGTACGCGCGCTCGTACAACGACGCCGGCGAGAGCGCGCACGTTCACGAGGTGCGCACGATCTACCGTGAGCATGGACGCTTCGTCTGGCTCAGCTTGCAGCGCCTGGGGATCCACCCGTCCGATCTCGACGACGTCGCGCAGGACGTGTTCATGGTGGTGCACCGCCGCCTGGACACCTTCGATCGGCGCGCGCGCGTTTCGACCTGGCTGTTCGGCATCTGCATGCGCGTCGCCGCAAACTACCGGCGGCGGCGGCGGTGGACGCACGAGGTGCTGGCGGGCGGCAGCGAGGATGAACGTCCGTCCGCGCTGGCCGCGGCGGACGACATCCTGGTCCGCCGCGAGCAGCGCGAGATCGCCGAGCGCGCGCTCAACCGGCTGGAGGTCGCGAAGCGCGCGACGTTCGTGATGTTCGAGATCGAGTCGCTGTCCTGCCTGGAGATCGCCGAGGTGATGAACGTCCCCGTCGGCACGGTCTACTCGCGGCTGCACAGCGCGCGCCGCCAGCTGGAGAAGAACTTGAGCCGTGATCTGGCGCGGCGGGGCCTCGGAAACAGCTGACACCGGACATAAACAAGACACCATGAGTGATCCGAGGCGCTGGCGTGATGATCCGACGGGGCAGGCCCCCGGGGCGGACATCCTGCTGCGCGGCGCCCGGCGGCCGCAGCCGCCCGGCTCGCACGAGATGGAACGGCTGGGCGCGGCCGTCGAGGTGATGGCCCGCTCGCCTGTGGCGCCGCCGCCCTCGTGGCTGCGGCTGGCCGTCGCGGGCGTCATCGCGTTCGCGATCGCGGGCGGCGGAACGTTCGTCTGGGCGCTGCACATGCGGAACGCGAAGCGACAGGCGGCCGAAGCAAACGACCGGCTCGTGCGCGAATACATGCGCGATCATCGACCGGCGGTGGCGTCGTCGACGTTGCCGGCGCCCGCCCCGGCGGAGCAGCCGCCCGCGGCAGCTTCTCCGCGGCACGTATCCCGGCGGCACGTCGCGGAGGCCCAGGCGCCCGCCCCGGCGCCGGCGCCCGCGCCCGCCCCGGCCATCGCGCCGACCGATCTGCTGGCGCGCGAGGTGCCGCTGATCGACGCCGCTCGCAGCGACGTCGCGACGTCGCCGTCGCGCGCGCTGGCGGCGCTGGAGACGCACCGCCGCGAGTTCCCGCACGGCCAGCTGGCGGCCGAGCGCGAGTTCCTGACCGTGCAGGCGCTGCTGCAGATGAATCGCATGGCGGAGGCCAAGCAGCGCGCCGCGGAGCTCGGAAACCGGCACCCGACCAGCTCGTACGCGGCGCGCGCCGCGCGCCTGATCGAGGAGGTCGAGGCGCAGCGGGCCGGGATCCCCAAGGCCGACGGATCACGCGGGGCGACGCTCCGGTCCAGCGCGCAGCACGGCCAGCGCGAAGACGACCGGCTGTAGCGCGCGAGGAGGCCGGCCATGCAGCAGCGCCCGTGGCTCCTGTGCACGATGCTGGCCGCGGCCACCCTCGCCGGCACGTGCGACGTGCGCCGCGAGCAGCTCGCCAGTCAGGGGCCCAGCGCGGCGCCGTTTTCGTTTCCGTACGTCGATCCGGCCATCCCGAACGCGCCGGGACAGTTCGGCGGCGGCGCCGGCGATCCGACCGGCGCGCCGCGCATCGTCTATCCGCTGGACGGGGCGATGCACCCGGTCAACATCGGCGCGCTCACGTTTCAGTGGACGCGGGGCGACGGCGCGAACCGCGTGTTCCGCATCCGGCTCGACGACGGCCACAAGCAGTACGACTTCTACGTTCCCTGCACGCTGGCGACCTGCCTCTACCTGATGCCGTCGCGCGGCTGGCTGGCGATCGCCTACGCGCATCCGGATGCGACCCTGCAGGCCACCATCGAGGGGACCGACGGCAACGGGGGCGCGGTGTTCAAGTCGCCGGCGATCGCCGTCCGATTCTCGCCCGAGCCGGTGACCGGCGGTCTCTATTACTGGACCGCGACCAGCACCGGCGGCACGACCTATCGGCTGCCATTCGGCGCGTCGCAGGCGTCGCCGTTCATCGTGCCATCGTCGCCGACGAACCCGCTGGTCTGCGGCGGCTGTCACAGCGTCAGTCGCGACGGGCGGATGATCTCGTTCACGGCGACGGCGGATCTCGGGTCGCAGGTCGCGTTCCTCGTCGCGGCGCCGACCACTGCGCCCGCCGCGCCCAGCATCATGCCCGACACCAGCACCGGCAGCCCGACCGGGACGGCGTCGCGATTCACGGCGCTCAACACCGACGGAAGCCGTGTGCTGGTCACGACCTTCGGTCACATCTCCGTGTACGACACGGCGACCGGCGCGCCGATCGACATCGGCAACACCGACGCGCTCTTGCCCGCGGGCAAGCTGGTGACGGACCCCGAATGGTCGCCGGACGGCAAGCGCCTCGCGTTCACGCTCTACAGCAGCGACGTGGGGAGTGACAGCCGGCCCCAGGACGGCGACATCGTGACGCTGGAGCTGGACCCGGCGACCGGCCGCGCCACCAGCCTCCGTCACATCGTCGGCACCAGCGCCACCGACGGGCTGTTTCATGTCTACCCGAGCTGGTCACCCGATGGGCACTGGCTGGTGATGGCGGCGGTGCCGGTCGGAACGTCGGCGTACACGGCGACGACCGCGCGGTTGCGGCTCGCGTCGGCGGACGTCGACGACCAGACCTGCCCGGGCCCCACCTGCTACGAGCTGGCGCGCGCGTCGCAGGGGACGTCGGTGTCGTCGACGTGGCCGAAGCTGAGCCCGTTCTCGCAGGCCAACGACCAGCTTCTGTTCGTCACGTTCAGCTCGAAGATCGACTACGGCTTCGCGCTGGTGAACACCGGGCCGTCCGGCGTGCACCGCGCGCAGCTCTGGATGGCGGCGATCGATCTGCGGGCCGTCGAGCCGGGCGGCGACCCGTCGCTGGCGCCGTTCTGGCTGCCGTTCCAGGACATCACCGAGACCAACCACCTGCCGTTCTGGACGGCGCAGGTCGCCTGCACCACCGACGGCGTGTCGTACGCGGGCTGCGGCGCCGACGAGGTCTGCGAGGCCGGCGCCTGCAAGGTCGTCGGACCCTAGCCGCCGCTGCTGGCGTCAGGCGCGACGTCCGGCAGCGCGCGCTCGATCGTCGGCGGGCCCGGAAGCTCGAAGGTCACGTCGACGCACTCCGGCGGTCCGGCCGCGGTGCAGTTCGGCGGGCCGGCGTCGCCCTGGACCAGCATCCCCGGCGTCGCGCACATGTGCGCGACGTAGCGGCCCGGCAGCACGTATCGTCGGTTGAAGCAGGAGAAGCCGCTGCCGCACTTCCCCGGTTCGTAGTAGGCGCCGTCCCAGCTCTCCTGGATCTGCGTCACCGCCTGGCCACCGGCGGAGATGCAGGGGATCGCGGGGCATGCCTGCGGCGTGCACTGACCGGAGCAGAGCGTGGCGCAAAATCCCGGGCTGAGGGTGAACCCGTGCCCGGCCACGTCGGAGAAGCTGACGTGATAAACGCCGGTTCCGCAGGTCGCGACCTGATCGCAGAACGATCGCGTCGACGGCAGATCCAGCTTGAACGTGACCATGCCGGGCGACGTGCTCTGATACGTCTGCGTGTCGCCGAGCTGGCCGATGTTGCACGCCGCCAGCGACAGCACCGTTGCCAGAATCCCGGGCGACATTCGCGTGACCGACGCGGTCATGGCAGCGTCGCCTCGACGGGGCTGGGACCGGGATAATCGAACGGCACGTCGACGCATTCCTCCGGGCCGGTCGTCGTGCAGCTCGGCTGCTGCCCGGCGTCGCCCCCGCTGAGCATACCGGGCGTCGCGCACATCTGCGCGACGTAATGTCCCGGCGGCGCGAACTTCGGCTGAATGCACCCGACGTCGAGGCCGCAGATCGATGATTCGAAGTAAGAACCATCCCACGTCCGCTCGACCTGCGTGATCAGCCCGCCGGGGGTGAAGCACGCACCCGCCGTGCACGGAATCGCCACGCACTGGCTGGAACAGAACATCAGGCAGGTGGTCGACAGCGTCACCACCAGCGGCTGCCCGGCGGCGGTCCGGACGCTGAAGTGGTTGTCGGGACAGACCGCGTACTGAGCCCGATCGCAGAACGATGTCGTCGACGGCAGAGAGAGATGGAACGTCACCATCGCCCGTGGCGGGCTGGTGCTCGGATCGGGCTGCCGGGCTCCCACATCCGGCTGGCCACCCGAATCCGGCCGAGGGCCAACGCCGAGGGTCCCCTGGTCGCACGCCGCCAGCGCGAACGCGATTGAAGCGGGGATTCGCAGGCGCACGCCACGCCGATCAGCAACGCATATGCCACGCGCCGCGAGCCGGTTCCTGCCGCCCCGGGCCGAGGCGGTACCCGCCTCCGTCAGAATCCTGAGGCATCCCGGACAGCCGAACCGTGCAAAGTCATGGTGCGCTAGCGTAAATTGTAATAAGCATGCGCCCGTAGCTCAGCTGGATAGAGCGCCGGCCTTCTAAGCCGGATGTCGCAGGTTCGAATCCTGCCGGGCGCGCAGCAAAAAAACTGAATACGGTGGGCATAGCTCAATTGGTAGAGCACCGGACTGTGGCTCCGGGGGTTGCGGGTTCAATCCCCGTTGCTCACCCCAACTGACCGCGCTGACATCGGCGCGGTCCGCCTGGCGACACCCGCGGGCGGGCTAGAACGCCATGGTGTACTGGGGCAGCACGACGTCGTGATAAGGCGCGGACTCGAGCGCAGCGGGCGTGCCGATGCCATCCGCGATCAGCGCCTGGAGGATCTGGTACGCGTAGGCCCCGTGCCCGTCCAGGTTCGGGTGGAGCGTTCCGTACTTCTCCCCCAGCAGGCCCTCGGACTCGTCATAGCGGATGAACATGTGCGGATCGGCGCAGTAGCCGGCGTGGTTGAACCACTTGCTGATCGAGCCGACGTACGACCAGTTGTACGTGCCCGCGAGATCGTGCGCGGCGTTGGACATCGCGCTGTTTATCCCCATCCACAGCACGTTGAAACTCATCCACTGCAGGTCCTCTTTGCCGATTTCTCCGTCGAAGCCGGCCAGGGCGTTCTTCAACACGAATTCGTCACAGGTCGTCCCTTGCGCGTTGTTGGTGGGGTCCGGGTACTCGGTCATGTAGACGTGCGCGTAGTTGAGGTTGCTGGCGATGGCGCTGGCCAGCCGCGGGTACCCCTGCTGCGCCGTCGGCAGCGTCGTGATTCCGGAGACGAACGGGTCCGGATACGAGCAGATCGCCGCTTTCGAATCCAGGTCGCAGATCTTCTGGTAGGTGTCGTGTGCGAAATCTTCGTCGGCCGAGCAATTGGCGCCAAGGAGGCCGCCTCCGATCATGCAGTTGAAGATGATGTCGCCGAATCCAGCGTCGTTGCCGCCGATGCTGACGACAACCGCGTCGATCTTCGGCATCGCGGCGCAGTTGCCGAACGGACAGAGCCAGTCCCGCACCTGCTCCAACTGCGGTGCATTGCTGCCAAACCCGTCGTAGCCGATGTCGACGGTTCCGGGGCCCGTGTCGGGCGTGTCGATGATCTCCGGGATCCCCGCGCCCGAGCAAGCCGTCGACAGGAACGTGACCGAGCTGTGCGGGTCGGACCGTTCGATGCCGAGCGCCGCCCGGGCCGGCCCGGCGTTGGCGGAACGATGGCAGTTCCAATCCGCGGTCGTGCCCCAGAACGCCGGGGTGACCGGACCGTTGTAACCGACGCGGGAGAACGGCCGAAGCGGGTTGCCCTCGCCCGACGCATACGAGTCGCCGAGCGAGACGATCAGAAAGTTTCTGACGTTGATGTTCTGCGTGACAGTGGCGCGCCGGCCGTCCTGCGTGCCGACCGTCAGGCTGACGGTGTACGGTCCCTGGGCAAGCGTCGCCTGCAGCTTGCAGGAGGTCGAATCGGTGATCGGCGTGGGCCCGGTTGCGTTGCTGATCGACCAGGAGTAGTCGGTGATCGCACCGCCGGCCGGGTCGCTCGACGCGCAGGCGTCGAAGTTCACGGTCCATTGGTTGTAGTACAGCGATGTCAGCGCGTTCAGCGGCGGGACGAGATCGATCGCGCCGTCGCCGTCCGCGTCGCCGCCGAACATGGCGGGCATCGACCAGTCGAAGCTGGCGACCGGCGGTGACAGTCCGGGCGCGCAAACCGAGCTCGAATAACCCGACACACGTCCCTGCTCCCATTCCTTCATCTTGAAGCAGGCCTTGCTGCCCGCCTGGAACCGGGAGGCGTCGAGCAGCACGTGCGCGGTGCCCGGCCAGGCGAGCGACCACGGGGTTGGCGTGGCCTTGACGGACTTGACGCTGGTGTCGAAGACGGCGACCTGGTCGCCCGTGCGCTCGGGGGAAACGTCGAAGTAGACGTCGATCCAGGTCGTGCCGTTCTGGATGTACTCGCTGCCGACGCGCACGTTGGCGGGCGCGGGCGGGCTCCCGAGGTCGACGACGCCCACGGTCCCGCTGCTGGGGTCGATGGGGAGCCCGGCCCCGTATTCGCGCGGCCATCCGTCCGGGTTCATCAACCAGATGCTGACGAGCCCGCTGACGTGCTTCCAGACGATGTCGCTGATGCCGTCGTGATCGACGTCGCCGACGCGCTGGATCGACCAGCCTGAATCGGGCGTGACCGTTCCCGAATACGTGCCGACCGAGATCGCCCCGTTGCTCATCAACCAGATCGAGATGTCACCTGTCACGCTGTTCTGCCAGAGGACGTCGCTGGTCTGATCGCCATTGAAATCGCCGACGCCCTTGTAAACCCAGTCGCGGGCGGCCGCCCCGAGCACCGTCGGACTGCCTCCGTTGAGCGCCACGGTCACCGTTCCGTCATTCGCGCGGCGCAGGATCTCGGCGCGGTGCAGGGAATCGCCGTCGAAGTTTCCGACGCCCAGAGGAACGTCGGTGGATGAATCGACGATCGTGGTCGACTTCGGCGTCGTGCTGCCGCGCGACATCAGCCAGGTCTCGGTCCGGGCGACGCCCGGGGTGAGCGTACCCGCCCAGACCACGTCGGTGATCCCGTCGCCATCGATGTCCCCCGTGCCGGCGACCCCGGGGCCGGAGAAGTATTGGGGCGCGTTCTGTGTCCCGGGCGTCATGACCACCGGTCGCGTATCGCTGAGCTCCCAGAGGCTGAGCAGTTGATCGCGCCGGTCGATCCAGAGAATGTCGCCCTGCCCGTCGCCGTTGAAGTCACCGGTCCCCGCCACCTGCCAGACCGTGGGATCCGGAGCGCCGAGGAAGAAATCCTGGTAGCTCGTCGCGTTCAGCGTGTCCCAGACGTGCAATTCGCCGTCCGGCAGCACCCAGAGCAGTCCCGATCCATGGCCCGGCGACGACGGATTCAAAGTCAGAGGGGAGTCGGTCGCTCGCGCGTCGCTCGGCGCTTCGCCGCCGCATCCCACGGCGCCGACAGCCACGACGCCCAGCAACAGTGCGACGAAGGCGCCGCCGCGCCGCCGGTTCCCCCACCGCGCAGTTTGTTTTCCCGTTTCCTCAATTCGCTTCAGCATCGCAAGACCCTCCGGTTCGCAGGTTTTGCGATTCCGTCAGCAAGGGCTGCGCCACAGATCGCCGGCTCGCCGACGCGGGCGCGCCGGCTCAAATTGAGCCCGTTCGAGGGGCAGGCTGAGCCCGCGTGCTCAGTTTGTGCCCACGTTCGTCTGAGTCGCCGGCAGAGAACGGCCCGACGTCACCGGCACGGCGCTTGCGAATGGCCGGCCGTCATGACGACAAAAACGATCGGAACCGTCGCGACGAGAAACCGCCACGAACGCCGCACCGGCCGCCGCGTCCTGGCACTGGCGCTGGTCGCCGTGACGGGCGCCAGCGCGTGCGGCCCGACGGACAGTCAGATCCCGCCGCCCGACCCGCCCGCGATCACCCAGGTCGCCGCGCTGTCGATCCTGGACAAGCTGCCGCCCTCACTGAAGACAGCAGCCCGCAACGCCAAGGACTTGGTGGGGATCTTCAACGACATCAAGCAGGGCGTGAACGCCGCCCTGGCGATCGCCCAGTTCCTGGGATTCATCGACGGTCAGCCCGATCCGATGGTGGCCTTGAAGAACGACATCGCGACCTCGGAGGTCGCCCTCAGTTGGCAGGCTGCATTGGCGTGGGTCGACGGGGCGCAGGACTTGGCCAGCACCGCGATCGCGGAGCTCCGCATGGAGCCCCTTCCTTTCGATCCGCAATCACCGACCGGCGCTCTCATAGACGATAATTCGATCAAGGCGACGATGCAGATGGGGGTCGATCCGAGCGGCGTGCCGGATCTTCAGCACTCGGGGTTCATGCGCGCCAACGTCGAAGCCGCGACGGACGGACCCTGGAAGAGCGTCATCTCGCTGCGCCCAGAAAAATCCCAGGATCCGTCCAACGCATCGACGCTGCTCGTTTACGACTGGCGCCTGGGCGTCCCCGCCCTGCTCGACATCGTCGCGAGGCGGGTCGCCGCCATCGCCGGCAGCGATCCCACATTCTCGACGTCCGCCCACAAAACGGAGCTGATGAACCTGCGCGCGACCATCGCGGGGCACTACCAGAAAATGACCAATGGCGTGACGTGCGACTACCAGTTGCTGGCCAGCAACTACCTCACGTGGGTCATCAAGAGCCCCAGCCTGCCGCCGCTGGTGAGCTATCCAATCGACAACAACCTCCATCAGCCTCGCATCCCGACGACGTACCAGGTGCAGGTCGCCTGCGCCGACATCTACACGGGCGAATCGGAGTTCGACCAATGGGCGTGGCCGAACAACTACGTGCAGTGCCGGTCTTGCGTCTTGACCGCAGGCGGCCCGGTCTGCAGCGTCGACATGACCTGCGCGCAGAGGAACCAGGACGCGGCCGTCGCTCGCCTGAACAGCAACAAGAATACGTTCCTTCGCGACGTGCTCGCAGCGATGCCGCTCTTCGAATCGCAGTCCATCATGGATGCGCTCTATCTTTACGCGCATTCAGATCTGGATCTGACCCAACAGTGGCAGATGATCCCGCTCGAAGCGGCGCCTCCGCATTTGTGCGTGGACAGCGGCGTCAACCCGCCGGTCAGCGGGACGGGCTCTCCCGTGCACGTTCAGCCCTGCGTGTATAGCAACGAACAGTGGTGGGAGTACGATCGACGCAGCGGCGTCATCCACAATCCTTTCTATGACCTCTGCCTGGAGGTGCAGCCGGCCTCCGACGTCGTGCTCGACCAGCTGATCCCCGGTGTCCCCGCGGTGGCCGCTCCGTGTGAGCCGCCGCCGACGACGCGGCAGCAGTGGACGTACGACCCGCTGGGCAAGGCGCTGCGCAGCGCGGAGGGAACGTTTCTAGACGTCCAGTCCGGCAACCTCCAGCCGGGCACGCCGGTCTGGCTGTGGGACTTGAACGGCCAGGCCGCCCAGTTGTGGCACGCGGATCAGCCCGTCAGCCTGCAGCGGGCGGTGCCGGCGAATTGCGGCCGACTCAACGCCGGCGAGGGCCTGAAACCGGGCGAGGCCGCCCGCTCGTGTGACAATCGGTTCTCGCTGACCTTGCAGGGCGACGGCAATCTGGTGCTCCAGGGAATGATCGCGTTCAACCCGCCGCCGCCACCGCCGGCGCCGGGAGGGACGAGCGTGACGCCCTGGCAGAGCGGCACCACCGGGCTGCTGAGCGACACCCTCATCATGCAAAGCGACGGCAACCTGGTGCTCTACGACTGGCTGGGCGGAGCCGTCTGGAACACCGGCACCCGGAATCACCCGGGCGCTTACTTCACCATCGAGAACAACGGGAACATGATCGTGCACGACCCGAACGGCAGCTCGCTCTGGGCCTCCAACACCTGCTGCTACTGATCACCATCCACGCGCGGACGACCGCGACAAAGCGGCGAAAATGGCCGATCCTGCTCGATAGTGTGCTGAAAATTGAACAGCCGGGGAGGTGCCGGCCGCGCCCCACCCGGGTTTCGATGATGGCCCGCCGGTTGCCTGGTGGACGGAGCATGCCGTCTCGTTTTGTCTGGCTCATTCCGTTGGCGTCGATCGTCGCGGCTCTTCCGGCGCGCGCCGAACAGGAGGTTGGCGGTGCGACCCCTCCCCTCATCCAGCCGCCGAGCCAGAGGCCGGGCGACGTCCCTCCTCCGGAGATCGGCGTCGGAGTCGGTCAGATCTTCATCGGCGCGCTGGCCACGGTCGGCTCCGGCATCGGCATTCTGCTCGGCGGCGCCGCCACGAAGTCGAAGGCCTTCATCTACCTCAGCGCGGCCGGCGCGCCCGCCGTCGGCAGCTGGGCGGTCTGCGGTGTCGGCCGGGGGAGCCCGTTCTACGACGGCAGCTGCGGCCCGACCGAAATCGGCGGTTACCTCGGGGCGATCATCCTCGCGCTGCCGATGGCGTACCTCGGAGCGGCCAAGTTTTCCCCAGCCAGCGGGGACGGCGGCGCCGACCAGGGGGTCGGCGCGGGGTTCGGCGCCGCGCTCGGGATCATCGTCGGCACGGCGGTCGGCGCCACGATCGGGTGGCACGCCTCGAAGCACCGGCGCGCCGGTCCCGCGCGGGCCACCAGTGCGCCGCCAGCCCCGTCACCGACGTCCTTCGAGGGGCTGCCGGACAATCGCCCGCACGCGGTCGCACCGCGCGCGGGCATCGCGATCAGCGTGCCGCTACTGTCGTTCCAGTTCTGAGCGTCGGTCGGCGCGGCGCTTGGTTTTCGATCATTCACGGGGCGGGTTCAATCCCCGTTGCTCATCCCCAATGTGATTCAACTGTCACTGTGAGCCGCTTTGTCTAGAACGTGTACTCAGGGACCACTATGCTCGGCATGTGGTCTTCCCTTCCGTTCGGCGTGCGACTGCTGGTATTTGCCTGTGTGTCGACCTCCTGCGGTTCTGGCGGCGGCCAACCTCGCGACGCGGGTGGGAACGTGGTCGACGCGTCCGTCCACGATGCGACCGACTCGATGGAGACGTCGCCGGAGACGTCGTCCAGTTGCGTGCCAGTCGCCGATCAAGCGATCTCGGATGCGGCAGGCATGACCAGCCGTCCCGCGCTGGCTTGGACGGGTGACGGGTACGGGGTCGTATGGACGGATGGCCGGGACGGCAGCCCGCAGATCTACTTCACACGACTCGACCGCACCGGAGCCAAGCTCGGCGCCGACCGGCCGGTCACGGCGACCGCGGCATATGCGAATTCGCCGGCGATCGCCTGGAGCGGGCAGGTGTTCGGGATCACCTTCGTGACCGAGTACTCGACGCCGCCAATGGTGCACTTCGCGGTCCTGGCGCCGGATGGCACGCCGCAAGGGACTGCCGCGGACGGCGGCGAGGCGATGAACCGCCCATCCATCGTGTGGGATGGTCAGACGTTCGCGCTCGCTTATCACTCGGCGCGCGGCGGCGCGATGCCGGAGATCTTCATGTCGCGCTTCGACACGAACGCCGCGCCTGTCGGAACCGAGCTGCAGCTGACCAACGTCGGACGGGGATCATTCAATCCGTCGATCGCCTGGACGGGAAGCCGGTACGGAATTGCGTTTCAGGACTCGCGTCCCGGGGAGACCGAGGTCTTCCTGGGCCTGGTCGACGCGGCGGGCGAGAAGATCGGACAGGAGGTGCAGCTGTCCACCAGCCTCGGCGCGAACACGAGCTACATCGCGGCGAGCACGGCAGGGTTCGCGGTCACGGCTGCGGTCGGCAACCCCCCAACGCTGGTCAGGCTGGACACCGCAGGTAGCCGCATCGCTGCGGACGTGCCCTTCAAGGACGCGCCCGCGCCGATCATCTGGAACGGCGCGCGCTACGCGTTCGCGACGGCCGGGACGGCCGGCGGGGATGTGTACCTCCAGACGATCGACGAGAGCGCTGCAGCCCCGACCGCCCCGGTGCTGGCATCCAGACCCTATGCAAGCGCCCGCCCCGACGAGATTGGGCTCGCCTGGAACGGCAGCGGCTACGCCGTCGTTTGGGCCGACACGATGTACGCGACGGGCTCCGCGACGCACTTCTCGGTCGTGTGTCCGTAGCCCGCCAGAGCGCACCGGCGTCTCCGGTTTGTGCCGGCTAGACTGGGGCGCATGACATCGGTCGCGCGCAAACAGCGGGGCGCCGGGGCCGGGCCCGTCGCGGTCGTCGCGGCAACGGTACTCGCCTCGCTCGCGGCGCCGCCGCGCGCGCGGGCGTGCGGCGTGTCGACGGCCGACGGCCTCTCGTCGTGCAGCCTCGCCGAGCACGAGGAGGAGACGCGGCCGCGCTGGCGGCTGGGGGCGAGCGGCAGCTACACCTCCACGGCGATCGTCTTCGGTGCCTTCCGCAGCCCGGAGACGCGCGGATCGGTCATCGCGTCGCTGGCCTACCAGCCGACCCGGCGCTGGACGCTGCAGGTCGCCGGCGGCAGCACCGTCGGCGGCCACCTGGTGACCCCGGGCGGGCAATACGACTTCGCGGCGGGCCCGACCGCCGCGATCGGCGCGTCCTTCCGCGCGGTGCCTGGCACGAAGCCGTTCGTCATCCTGACGTCGAACCTGTCTTTCTCGACGGCGAAGACCGAGCCGATCGGCGCGGCCGCCGCCGCGAACGGCGGCTACACGGCCTTCGACCTGCGCATCGGCGCGATGGTCGGGACGACGATCGCGCAGCTGCTCAGCCCCTACGCGGTGGCGCGCGTCTTCGGAGGCCCGGTTTACTGGACGTACCAGGGGCAGGACGTCACCGGCACCGACGCGCATCATTATCAACTCGGCGCCGGCCTGACCGTCGTGGCGTTCGGCCGCGTGAACGTGTTCGCGGAGGGCGTGCCGATCGGCGAGCGCTCGTTCGCCGCCGGAACCGCGTTCGCGTTCTGACGCAGCTCAGGGCGACGTCAAAGCGCGCCAGCGTGAAGGCTGACCGCCGGCTGCTCGCGGTGCTGGAGCACCCAGTACTTGCCATCGGTCGTCAGCTTGTACGACCGCCAGATCCCGATCGATTCGATCAGCCCGAGCCTCAGAAGCTCGGTCGAGGCCAGGTCGTCGTCGCGCAGCCGGAACCACCAGATCTGGTAGTTCGGGTAGCCATCCTCGACGTAGGTGGACGCGATCTCCTTCATCGTGCGGAAGGCGGCCTCGGTCATCTTTTCATTGATCACCCGGGATCGATCGGCCTCCAAATTTTTGACCACGGTAGAATGCCGGGCGCATGCTCTACATGGTCGTCGAGCACTTCCGCGGCGGAGACGCGCGGCCGGTCTACCGCCGCTTTCGCGACGAGGGCCGGCTCGCGCCCGACGGGTTGCGCTACGTCGCGAGCTGGGTCAGCGACGACTTCCGCCGCTGCTATCAGGTGATGGAGTGCGACGACCCGAAGCTGCTCGTGGAGTGGACGGCGAAGTGGGATGACCTCGTCGACTTCGAGATCGTCCCGGTGATGTCGTCGGCCGACGCCGTCACGGCGATCGCGCCGCGGCTTTGATCGGCCTCAGCAGCCCTCGTCGACGATGCCGTTGCAGTTGTCGTCGACGCCGTTGCACAGCTCGGGGGCGCCGACGTGGATCGACGCGTCGTCGTCGCGGCAGTCGTCACACCAGCGGGCGCCGTCGCCGTCCGCGTCATCGCCGTCCCCGTTCTGTTCGCACGACACGAACGACCGGAGGTAGTCGGCCCGCGCCGAGACAATCGCGCGCGCCTGCGCGACCGCCTGGTTGAAGTCGTCGACGGTGGCCCAGCTGTGCGGGTCGGCGGCGACGTCGGCGGCGATCTGCTGCGACCAGGTGTCGATCCAGCCCTGGGTCTGCGCCACGTCCCAGTGGGCGAGCAGCGCCGCCGTCGCGTCGGCGTACTTCCGCCGCCAGCCCGCATCGCCCAGCACGATCATCCAGTCCTTCCCCGGCGTCGGCGCCGGCTTGGCGCGCGCCTCCCACCAGAACACCGGGTGATCCGTCGCGCCCGGCAGGTCGAACAGCGCCAGCCAGTCGAAGGTCGAGTCGGTGTCGACCGGAAGATAGACCAGGCCCTTGGCTCCCTGATCGTAGAGATAGAAGTTGTGGAAGCCGCCGTAGTAGCCGTCGGCGTCGTTGAGCAGCGCCTCCGCCGCCCAAGTCCTGACCGAACCGCCCACATCGACGATCGCCGACAGCGCCCCCAGATCGGTCGCCGCCCAGTAAGTCTGGACGCGCCCGAAGTTCGCCGTCTTCTTGTTGGTCTGGGGCTGGGTGCCGCCCTTCCAGAGATCACCGTTCGCGTTGCCGGGAAAAAACTGTTCGATGACGCTGTGCCCGACGTCCTCTTCCACGACGTAGAGGCCGTACAGCTGGCCGTTCACCATCAGGCGTCCGCTCGCCGCGCAGCCGGCCATGATCCCGGACTGCCGCAACCAGGCGTGCGCCAGCCGATCGTGCAGGAACGTCCAGTCCGATCGCGGCATGTCGAAGACCAGCTTGTCGAGGCCGTGAAATCGCGTGCCGGCGTCGATCTTGTCGAAGGCGATGTCGAACTGCATCTTGGCGCGATCGCCGTCGTACATCACCGTCTGCGCCCACGACGACTGCCCGTGCAGCTTGATCGACGCGTTGGCGACCGTTTCCTGGTCCAGGTGAAACACGACCGGGTGGTAGGTCGCGAAGTCGACCCCCGCCTGAAGCGACGCCAGGTCGTGAAACTCGGCGTCCAGGCTCTGCCAGACATCGGGCGCGATGTCGACGGCGTAGGTGCGGACGACGTTCTGGTCGAACAGATCCGAACAGGTTGGGGCGGCGGCGAGCCCGCCGCCCGGCTCGTGCCCCGACTTGCACCCCCCGGCCGCGGCCAGGATCAGGATCGCCGCAGCCAACCACCGCCCAGCCACTCGCTGCACCCTGATCCCGAATCAGCAATCATGATGCCGGCCGCCGGTTTCGCGTCACTCGACGGGATCACGACCGGTGGGCGCCGCCGGTAACGGCCTTGCGCCCGGGGTAACAGGGGCCGCCACCAGCGAATCAGCCGACGGCGCATCGCCGTCAGGCGTTCGCCGCACGAGTTTCGGACTTCGATGCGGACAGCCGGGCTGGCCGCCTTCTTGGCCATGACGCTGACTTCGATCTGCCGGCCGGCGGCGGCGGGCGACGCTCAGCCACCGCTCGACGGGTTGACCCTGAGCGTCGTCGGCGCCTGCCCCGACGGCGACGCCGTCCGCCGCCTGCTCGCCGTGCTGGTGTCGGACGCCGAGGCGCGCGCGGCGCCCGTCGTGATCCAGGATCGCGGCCCGCACTTTCGCGTCGCCGTGCGCGACACCGCGATGATGTTCGACGATCCGGAGCGCGACTGCGCGGCGCGCGCGCGCCTGGCCGCCGCGATGGCGGTGAACGAGCTGCACGTGCGCCGCCTGGTGTTCGGCCCGCCGAACTTCACGATCGAGAAGGGCGTGGTGTTCGACGCCACCGAAACCTCGGAGGGCCTGGTCTGGGCGCCGGGCGCGGAAATCCGGGGCGCGTTCGGCAGCAAACCCTGGTCCATCGTCGGCGCCGCGGGGGCGCGTGGTCCGGTGACGCTGCCGCTGATGAACGGCTGGAAGGCCGAGGAGCTGCGCTTTCCCTTGGATGCGGGGGTGCGCCTGACCAGCTACCGCTTCGGGCGGTTCCGTCCCTGGTTCGTGATCGGCGGGTCGCTGACCGTCACCGGCATCATCGGCCACGAGCTGGTGCAGACCGACCGCGTCTGGCGGCTGGATCCGGGCGCGCTCGGAATGGCGGGCGTGACGCTGCGGATGTTCGGGCGCATCGGCGGCATGGTGGCGCTGGTCGTCCGCTGGCAGCCGCGCCCGTACGAGCTGGAGGTGGTCCCGGCTGGCCACGTCGGCGAGACGCCCAAGTGGTGGATCGGCGTCTCGCTCAACTACACGCTCGACGGCAAGGGGAGCACGCCGCCGTGAACGTGCGAGCCCCTCCCCGCAAGCTGCCCGCGCTCGCCGCGGCCGCGTTGGCGGCAGCCCTCGCGCTGTCAGCCGTGCGGTGCGATCGGAACGTCCCGCTCGGCGTCGCGCCCGAATCCGACGCCGCCGCGCAGGACGGCGGCGGCGACGCGGCCGCTCCCGATTGAAGCGCTAATCGGGCGGCCCGACCCGCTGCAACGTGCCGCTGGCCGCCTCGTTGGCCGACGTCAGGTCCTCGTACGTCATCGTGCCAAAAAACAGCAAGGCGCCCAGCGCTCCGCCCCAGCACTTCAGCCCCGACCGGCAGCTCCGCGCCTCCTCGGCCGGATCGTCGTACATGTGGACCTTGCCCTGCTGGTCCACCAGCACCGTCGCCTGGGGCCCGATCTTGACGACGTGCGATCCCTCGGGCACCGGGACGGGCGCTTCCTTGCCGGCAGCGATCCCCGGTCGCACGCAGACGATCGCCAGCGCCGCCAGAGCGAGCCACCATCCCGACCGACGTGATCGTGCCGACACCTGATCCTCCCTCGTGCGCCGCCCGTCAGGGCGCTGTCGCGCTGTCCTCCACCACCTGGCCGCTGGCCGGGTCGACCGCCCGGACGCCGCCGCCGGAAACGTCGAGGCTGGCACCGGGCCCCGTCTCGAGCCGCCAGCAGGCCTGCAGCTCCGCGCACATTTCGTCGGGCGGCGTCGGGTCCGTGTAGAGGATCGCGTTGCCGACCTCGTCCACCAGTAACGTCTGGTCGCCCGCACGGATCACGCGCAGCTGGCCGGGCGGCTCGCCTTCAGGGTCCGCCGCCCACGCCGCCGACGCCGCCGCGATGAACATCATCGCTGCGAGCGCGACCGCCGATGCCAACCGTCGAGGTCTCACCGGGCGCATCCACCCTCCTCTTCTGACCTAATCATCGCCGTCCTCGTTGTCGGCGAGGCCGTCGGGCCCACCTTGATCCCGGCCGTACAAAGGAGGCTGAGACATGGGCAGATCGGACGCGCAGGCGGAGAAGCAGCGACTCAAGGATGCCGCGGGCAACAAGGCGCCATGGAAGAAGTGGGGGCCGTACCTCAGCGAGCGGCAATGGGGCAGCGTCCGCGAGAACATCAGCCGCAACGTCGAGGCCTGGAATGACGTGACGCACGATCAGGCGCGCTCGCGCGCCTACATCAGCGGCGAGGACGGCATCGCGGGCTGGTGCGACGACAGCATGCTGCTCTGCTTCGCGCTCGGGCTCTGGAACGGCAAGGACCCGATCCTCAAGGAGCGGCTCTTCGGCCTGACCAACAGCGAGGGCAACCACGGCGAGGACGTCAAGGAGTACTACTTCTACCTCGACAGCACGCCGACGCATTCGTACGCGCGGATGCTCTACAAGTATCCGCAGGCGGCCTACCCGTACTATCCGCTGGTCGCGGAGAACAAGCGCCGGTCGCGCAGCGATTGGGAGTACGAGCTGCTGGACACGGGCGTGTTCGACGACGACCGCTACTGGGACGTGTTCGTCGAGTTCGCGAAGAGCGATCCCGAAGACGTCGTCATCTGCATCAGCGCCGCGAACCGCGGACCCGAGCCCGCGGTGCTGCATCTGGTGCCGCAGCTCTGGTTCCGCAACACCTGGTCCTTCGAACCGACCGCGCCGCGGCCGGAGCTTGCCGCCGGGCACCACAGCCGCTGCGCCGTGGTCACCGCCCGCCACGAAAAGCTGGGCGAGCGCTTCCTTTACTGTGAAGGCGCGGGCGAGCTGCTTTTCACGGACAACGAGACGAACCGGTTCCGGCTCTGGGGCCAGCCGAACGAGACGCAGTTCCAGAAGGACGGCATCAACGATCACATCGTGCAGGGGCGCGCGGACGCGGTGAACCCCGCCCGAAAAGGGACCAAGTCGGCGTTCCATTCGCGGATCACCGTGGCGCCGGGCCAGACCGCGACGCTGCGGCTCCGCCTGACCGCGCGGCCGCCGTCCGACCTCGGCGACCCGTTCGGCGACTTCGACCGCGTGCTCGCCGACCGCAAGCGCGAGGCCGACGAATTCTACGGCGCGCTGATCCCGGCGTCGCTCAGCGACGACGCCAAGAGCGTCGTCCGCCAGGGCTACGCCGGCCTTCTCTGGACCAAGCAGGCCTACGTCTACGACGTCGAGCGCTGGCTGAACGAACGCGGCGTCCAGCGCGACACCGACGACGGCGGCCGCAACCGCCACTGGTTCCACATGTACAGCGCCGACGTCATCTCGATGCCGGACAAATGGGAGTACCCGTGGTTCGCGGCCTGGGACCTGGCGTTCCACGCGGTCGCCTTCGGCTTCATCGACCCCGACTTCGCGCGCGAGCAGCTGCTGCTGATGCTGCACGACCGCTATCAGCACCCGAACGGGCAGTTGCCGGCCTACGAGTGGAACTTCGACGACGTCAACCCGCCCGTGCACGCGTGGGCGGCGCTGTTCAACTACCGGATGAACCGCGCCAGCCTGGGCGACGACGCGCTGCCGTTCATCAAGCGCACGTTCAACAGCCTGGTCGCCAACTTCACCTGGTGGCTGAACCGCAAGGACCGCGACGGGCGCAACCTGTTCGAGGGCGGCTTCCTCGGCCTCGACAACATCGGCGTCTTCGATCGCAGCGCGCCGCTGCCGACGGGCGGTTACCTGGAACAGGCGGACGGGACGGCGTGGATGGCGTTCTACGCGCAGTGCATGCTGGACATGGCGCTGGAGCTGGCGCTGGTCGATCCGACCTACGAGGACGTCGCCATCAAGTTCTACCAGCACGTGGTGGCGATCGCGGCGGCCGTCAACCGGCGCGGCGACGACGCCCTGTGGGACGAGGAGGACGGCTTCTTCTACGACGTGCTGCGCGTGCCGGGTCAGTTCACGACGCGGCTCAAGGTGCGATCGATCGTCGGCCTGTTACCGCTGTGCGCGGTTTCGATCTACCGCCCGGAGGTCGCGGCGCGGCTGCCCAACTTCATGGAGCGCGTGAAGTGGTACAACGACAACCGCCCCGACCTGCTCGCCAACCTGAGCCAGCGACGCGGGCAAGGGGCGGGCGGCCGGTACATGCTGTCGCTGCTGGGCGAGGACAAGCTGCGCCGGGTGCTGGCGCGCATGCTGGATCCGGCGGAGTTCCTGAGCGACCACGGCATCCGCTCGCTGTCGCGCGTGCACCTGGATCGCCCGTACATCTTCAACGCCGGCGGACAGGAGTATCGGGTCGGCTACCTGCCGGCCGAATCCGACACCGGCATGTTCGGCGGCAACTCGAACTGGCGGGGGCCGATCTGGGCGCCGATCAACGCGCTCATCGTCCGGGGCCTCCTGAACCTGTACGCTTATTACGGTGACGACTTCAAGGTCGAATGCCCGACCGGATCGGGCCAGTACATGACCCTCTATGGCGTCGCGCAGGAGCTGGCGAATCGGATGGGCGCGATCTTCCTGCGCGATCACGCGGGACGCCGGCCCGTTTACGGCGGCACCAAGAAGTTCGCCGACGATCCGCTGTGGCGCGACCACGTGCTGTTCTTCGAATACTTCCACGGCGACAACGGCGCCGGCCTGGGCGCGAACCACCAGACCGGCTGGACCGCGGTCATCCCGGCGATGATGCACCTGTTCGCGATGTTGCGGCCGGAGGCGATCCTGGCGCCCGACGAGACGCTGGCCGAGCTGGCGCGAAAGCGCGATCTTCCGATCGGCGCGCCCGGAGCGAATCCGTGACGCATCCCCTGCTCTATCAGGTCAACACGCGCGTCTGGCTGCAGGAGCGCGGCGCGGCGCTCAATCGGCAGGCGACGCTGGACGACGTCCCCGACGCGTTCATCGACGAGGTCGCGGGACGCGGCTTCCAGTGGATCTGGTGGCTGGGCGTCTGGCAGACGGGCGCGGCCGGCCGGGCGATCTCGCGCGCGGACGCCAAGCTGCGCGCCGCGCTTCAGCTCGCGCTCCCCGATCTGCGCGAGCAGGACATCACGGGGTCGCCGTTCGCGGTGACCGGGTATCGCGTCCACGACGACTTCGGCGGCGACGCGGCGCTGCGCCGGTTGCGCGAGCGGCTGGCGCGGCGGGGCCTCAAGCTGCTGCTCGACTTCGTCCCCAATCACACCGGGCGCGATCATCCGTGGGTGGACGCGCACCCGGAGTTCTACGTCCACGGCAGCCGCGACGATCTCGCGCGCGAGCCTCAGAACTACGCGCGCCTCGAGCCGCGGCGGCGCGGGGACGCCGAGACGATCCTCGCCTACGGGCGCGATCCGTACTTCGACGGCTGGTCGGACACGTTCCAGCTCAACTACCGCCACGGCGGCTTCCGCGAGACGCAGATCGGTGAGCTGGGCGCGGTGGCCGATCGATGCGACGGCGTCCGCTGCGACATGGCGATGCTGCTGCAACCGCAGATCATCGCCAAGACCTGGGGCGAGCGCGCGCGGCCGAGCGACGGATCGCCGCCGCGGGACACGCCGTTCTGGCCCGAGGCGATCGCCGCCGTCCGCCGCCGCCACCCCGCGTTCCTGTTCATCGCCGAGGTCTACTGGGACATGGAGTGGGAGCTGCAGCAGGCCGGATTCGACTTCACGTACGACAAGCGCCTCTACGATCGCCTGGTGGCGGGCGGCGCGACGGCGGTGCGCGAGCATCTGTGGGCCGACGGTGCGTTCCAGGATCGGTCGGTGCGCTTCCTCGAGAACCACGACGAGCCGCGCGCGGCCACGGCCTTCCCGCCCGAAAAGCACGAGGCGGCGGCGGTCGTCGCGTTCACGGCGCGCGGGCTGCGTTTCCTTCACGAGGGGCAGCTGGAGGGACGGCGCACGCAGGTGTCGATGCACGTCGGGCGGCGGCCGGCCGAGCCGGTCGACGCGCGGCTGCAGGCGTTCTACGCGCGTCTGCTGCCGGTGTTGCGACGGCCCGAGCTGCACGAGGGTGCCTGGCGGCTGGCGAGCTGCCGCGCAGCCTGGGACGGCAACCCGACGCACGAGCAGTTCATCGTGTCGTCGTGGCAGGCCGGCGACCGGCACCTCCTCGTCGCGGTCAACTACGGGCCGACGCAGGCGCAGACCTATGCCACCGTCGGCATGTCCGGCCTCGGCGGGCGCTCGTTGACGCTCGTCGATCTGATGGGCGACGCGCGCTATCAGCGGACGGGCGACGATCTCGTCGGGCCCGGTCTGTACCTGGATCTGCCGCCCTGGGGTTACAACGTCTTCGACGTCGTTGGGTAGTCCCCATCGGCGTACATGTCACGACAGGGTCACCACCGATTTTTTTGTTTATTTGCTGAAGCGAATGGGCCCGACCGGGCATTCACAGGTATGAGCCAGACGCCCTTGGTGAGGAGGTTGGCGGCGGCGGGCGTGTTCATCCTGATCCTGATCGCCGGCTGAATCGGCGACGGGTCAGGGCGGCGTGCCCCAGCCCCATCGTCTGCGCCAGATCTCGTTCATGTGCACGTGCTCGGTCTCGAGCTCGCGAGCACCGACGCCGACGGACAGGACCGCATAGCGGACACCCCCGAGCTCGCGCATCCCGGCCGTGAGGATCAACGCGGGCAGGTGCAGCGCCGTCAACCGGCGTTCGAAGAACCAGAAGAGATCGACGTCGGCGGCCCAGGCGACCTCCCGCTCGCGCCCGCCGACGAAGATGACCTGCCCCTCGCCGCGAAGCTGCACGCGCGCCGCTTTGCCCGCGCCATCCAAGGTGGGAGAGTCGACGTTCCAGTACACCTCGAACGGGAGGATGGTGGCGTGGGACAGGGCCGCGCCCATGTGCTCGCCGCCGACGCCGGCGTCGATCCCCAGGGCGTTGCCGAAAACGATCGGGCTGAACACCATCCCGCCCCGCAGCACGAACCGGTAATAGAGGTCGCCGGCGAACGTCGCTCCCGCCGCGCCGTCGGCGCCGAGCGTCCACTTGCCGGTCAGGAACCTGTTCGGAAACGTCACATAGCGCACGCCCCCCTCGGCGGCCTCGATGCCGCGCGCCGGGTTCGCGTCGGTCGCGTTCAGCGGCAGCAGGGTCTCGGCGCCGAGCCGCCAATCGATCTGCCAGCTCGGTTCGTCCGACAAGAAACCGTACGCGGGCTGGATCATCGCCAGCTCGTCGCGCGTGAGGCCCGAGGTGGAGACCCACGCATCGAACGCCGGGTCGTCGATCGCCGAGATGTACGCGTTGCGGAAGCGGCGCCCGATCGCGAACGCGAGCTCCGGACCGGCGGACGCCTCGACCAGCGCGGCGACCGCACAGCGACGGCCGGCGTCGTCGATGAACGTCGGCAACCGGCGCTCGGGGCTGTCGCCCGTCGGAAAGCGGCCGGCGGCTGCGTAGGCGTGGAGGCGGTCGAGGTTCTCGCGGCGCCGCTCCCGCGCGGCTTCGCTCCAGCCGCTGACGTCGACTGCGCGCAGCAGCCGTTCGACGTAGGCGAGGTGCGTCCGGATCCGGATCGCGTCGCTGTCGCCCGGGCCGGGCCGCCGGCCGAACGCCTGGATGAAGCTGGCGTCGCCGAGCACGCCGTTGACCGTGCCGGGGCCGGCGCCGCCCCCGCCGGGCGCCGTCCCGATCGCGATCAGCAGCGCGCCGAACGCCGCGATCGCCACGCCGTCGAAGGCCCGCATCGCCTTGCCCCGGCTAGTGTCGCACGGCGGGCGCGAAATCGGCAGACTCGAACGCGTCGTCGAGGAACATCACCTCCGGCGCGGCGGGAACATCGCGCAGGATCCCGATCTGGATGAAGTTCGGCGATGTCGGCTGGTTCCAGAGCGTCTGGGCGCTGCCGCGCGTGACGACATACCGGCCGTCGAACCAGACGTCGACCGCGCCGACGGCGGGATCGACCGACCAGGCCGCGCACATCGCGATCTGATGCCACACCCCTGGCGTCACCGCGTCCGGCGCCGCCCAGTGAACGCGTTCCGACGGCAGGCGCGTGACGAAGCTGATCGCCTGACCGCGCACCTCGAAGCTCATGATCTGCTTGTAGCTCGGGTACGACTCCCAGTACCCGATCTGGTGGCGCGCCTCGGACAGCGCGACGGGCAGGTAGAAACGCCACCCGAAGCAGCTGCGGTGATCCTCCGCGACCGTCTTCGGTGACGGCTTGTACTGGACCTCCACGCGGTTGAGGCCGTTCGACCAGAGGTCCTGCGCCGTGATCTCGACGCGCGCCGCGTGCTTGCCCTCCGCGACGGGCGCGTCGACGATCGACAGGCCGCGCGGGTTCAGCCGGTAGCTCCACTGCGAGAAATCGGCGGTCTCGAAGTCGCCGCGCCACCGGTACAGCGCCCTGTCGACGTTCGAACTCCCCACGCCGCTGAAGAAAATGAACATCGACGAGACAGCCACGACCCAGCCCAGGATTTCGAGGCGCAGGTAGCGGCGCGCCCTCCGCGCCAGCTCCCGATCGGGCGACTGCGCGAGGCTCCGCAGGTGCTGCCGTTCGCGCCCGAGACTGCGACTCCACCAGCGGACGGCCAGCCCGTTACGCGACGCGAAGGCCCTCATGCTGAGGAGCAGCAGGTTGGCGACGATGATGCCAACCACCCCGACGTAGCCCCACCCTTCGAGCCGCACCGGTCAATCGTACAGAGCGGACGATCCCGACGCTACTGCGCTTCCATCTCGCTGGCGGCGAGCAGGATCGCGCACAGGCCGTGCGGCGAGTCGGTCAGAAGCGGCATCAGCGTCGTGGCGACGTAGGCGGCGTAGGTGTCCTGCACGCCCATCCCCTTCACGGCGCCCGTGAAGCTGGGCATCGTGCCCGACGCGTTCGTCACCTTCGCCATCAGGCCGGTCCATCCCTTGTTCGCGACGGTCAGGTAGCTCGAATCGAGGTAGCCGCGGTTGACGCCGACCTTCAGCGCGTAGACGAACATGCCGCTGCCCGACGTCTCGATCCAGTCGGTGCTCATGCTGCCCTGGTCGACGACCTGGAACCAGAGGCCCGTGTTCGCGTCCTGCGTGTTCTTCAGCCCCATCGCCAGGCCCTGCAAGATCGACAGCAGCATGTCGTGATTCGATCCGGCCGGCAGGTCGGGCAGCATGTCGACCAGCGACATCGCGTACCAGCCGAGCGCCCGCCCCCACACCGACGGCGACCGGCCCGTCGTCGCGTTGGCCCAGCTGGCCTTCATGCCCGCCGCGCTGTCGTCCCACGCGTGATAGAGGAGGCCCGTGTTCGTGTCGCGCACGTGCTGCGCGAGCAGCAGCATCTGCTTGTAGACCGTGTCGCTGCAGCCGGTGCCGCACGTGCCGATCGCGGTCGCGTAACGCATCAGGAACGGCTCGCCCATGTAGATGCTGTCCAGCCACATCTGATTGGGGTACGTCGACTTGTGCCAGAACCCACCGTCGGGGTTGGTCGGAATCGTCGCGTAATACGCGTGGACCGAGTCGGCGGCGGTCTTGTACTTCGCCATCCCGGTCTGCTGATACAGCAGCGGCAGGAAGATCGACGGCTGCAAGTTGTCGAAGCTGTGCATGCCCGACGCGGGAATCGGAACGCTGCCGTTCGTGCCCACGTATCCGTCGACGTACTTCTGGATGTACGTCAGATATTTCGCGTCGTTCGTGTGCTGCCAGACGTTCTCGATGCCGCGCAGGACGATGCCGTGGTTGTACTCCCACCCGGGCATCTGGCCGGCGATCATGTCCGGGTTGGACCAGCGGCTCATCGTGTAGTTGGCGATGCGGACCGCGAGCGAAGTCGACGCGAGCATGCCGCCGCTGCCCGCGGCGCCGCCCGCCGCCCCGCCGGTGCCCGCCGTCCCACCGCCCGTTCCGCCGCGTCCGGCGGCGCCGCCGGATCCGCCTCGGCCAGCCGCGCCGCCCGCCGAGCCGCCGCTGCCGCCCGTCGCGCCACCCCGGCCGCCGCTCGCGCCGCCCGTGCCGGCCGCTCCGCCCGTCCCTGTCGTACCCGCCGCGCCGGCCGCGCCGCTGGCGCCGGCAGCCGACCCGGCGCTGCCACTGGTCCCCGCGCCACCTCCCGCCGTTCCGGTCGTGCCCGACGATCCGTTGTCGCCCGCCGTCGCCCCGCTGCCGCCCGTGCCGGTCGATCCGCCGGCGCCGCTGCCGGCCGATCCAGTGTTGCCGCCGCTGCCCGCCGTCCCCGACGCGCCACCGCCGCCATTGCCGCAGGCCGCGAGCCAGCCGGCCACCAGCATGACGCAGCAGCCCCGCAAGAGACTCTCGGCGCGCATCGCAGATTGCATTGTCGCTCCGGCACCTCTATTAGGAAACACCTTTAACTCTCATCGGTTGTGCTGCCGGCTATGCCCGCAGGCATCCACTTCGATCCGGATTTCTGCCAACCGCGCTGGATTGGCGCGGCGCGCGCGGCAGTGGGGTAGTCTCCCCTCCATGCACAGGATGCTCGGCGTGGCGCTGGCCGGCTGCTGCATCGGCGCGTGCGCGCTGATCGCACATCATCCGCAGAAGCTTCCAGACGGCAGCTACCAAACCGCCTGCGACGCCCCGCTGTCGAGCTGCCTTCAAGAGTTCGAGACGCTCTGCGAGTGGCACGGCTACGACGTGATCGCCGCCGGCGAGAAACGCACGCGCCCCGACATCCGCGACGTCCCCAACGTCGTCATTCACAGCGAAGCCCGGGTGCGATGCAAGCCGGCCGAGCCGATCTTTGGCCGGTCGCCGCCGCCGCCGGCGCCCGAGCCTCCGCCGCCGACCCTCATTCCCCCGACCGCGCCCCCGCCCCCGCCTCCTCCACCGGCGCCGCCGCCAGCGACGGTCGAGCCGCCGGCCGTCCCGAACCCGATGCCGCCGCCCAACACCGCGATACCGAGTGGTCCGGAGTCGACGGGCGAGTCTTGCCGCGTGGGGCCAATCGGTGATCGCAGGGCCGTCTGCCGGGAATTACGACCGTTGTCAGCTCGTGCGCCCGCCGTAGATGGCCCCGCCATGACCTCGACTCGGGGAACGTGGGCGTCCGCTCAGCGTCCTGCGTCGACAATCCTCGATGGCTGGCCGGCCGGCACCTCCCCGCAAGAGGTGGGCGCGCGCGTCGCGAAGAACTACCTGGCCCGGCCGCTGACGCTGGGCGCGCCGATGCACTACGCCGAGGCGTGCACCTGGTACGGCGCCCTGACCACGGCCGAGCTGCTGGGCGACGCGGCGATGGAGGCGGCGCTGATCGCGCGGTTCTCCCCGATCGTGACCCCGGCCGGCGCCGGAGACATCCCGCTGCGCGCGCACGTCGACGATCGGGTGTTCGGCATCGTGCCGCTCGAGATCGCGATGCACGGCGGCCCCAAGGGCCTCGAGTACCTTTTTCTCGGCAAGGGGCTGGCCGACAAGCAGTGGTCGTCGACGACGCCCGACGGAATCACCACCGAGGCCCGCTACTGGGTCGACGACATGTACATGATCACCGCGCTGCAGGTGCAGGCCTTCCGGGCGACGAGGGACGAGCGCTACCTGGATCGCGCCGCGCTGGCGATGACCGCGTACCTGGACCGGCTGCAGCAGCCGGACGGTCTCTTCTTCCACACGAAGACGTCGCCGCAGCACTGGGGCCGCGGCAACGGCTGGTTCGCCGCCGGCATGACCGAGCTGCTGCGCGCGCTGCCGGCGACGCACGCCAGCCGCGCGCGCATCATGACCGGCTACGAGGCGATGATGGCGGCGCTGCTGCGCACGCAGACGGCGTCCGGCATGTGGCGGCAGCTGGTCGACGACGACAGCCCCGGCAACTGGCCCGAGACATCCAGCACCGGGATGTTCGCGTTCGCGATGGTGACCGGCGTGAAGAACGGCTGGTTGCCGGCGAGCCCTTACGGCCCCGCGGCGCGCAAAGCGTGGCTGGCCCTGATCCAGTATGTCGACGCCGACGGCAACGTTCGCGACGTCTGTCGCGGAACCGGCGAGGCCGCGACCAGCGGCGGCGGCACCAGCCGCGCCACGCAGATTCAGTACTATCTCGATCGCCCGCGCAGCGCTGGCGACTTCCACGGACAGGCGCCCTTGCTTTGGACCGCGTCAGCCCTGATGCGCTAGGAGAGCACGTACATGACGAACCGTAGAATCATCCAGATCGCTTCACGCGCCCTGCCGCTCTGCGCGTTGTTGCTCGCGTCGTGCGGCACCTCGTCGGGCGGAACGGGAACGGGCGGCTCGGGACAGGGCACCGCGGGAACGAGCGGCGGCGGAGGAACTTCGGGCGCGGCCGGAACCACGGGCGCCTCCGGGAACTCGGGCAGCTCGGGCACGACCGGCAGCGGGGGCACGGGCGCGACGGGCACCGGGGGTTCGATCGCAACCGGCACCGGCGGCAGCGCGGCGGGCACGGGCGGCAGCGCGGGCGGCACGACCGGCGCCGGCGGATCCGCGGGGACGACGGGCGCGGGCGGCAGCGCGGGCGCGGCGGGACGCGGCGGCACGGTCGGCACCGGCGGCGCAGCGGGACGCGGCGGTACGGTCGGCACCGGCGGCGCCACCGCGGGCGCCGGCGGCACGACGGCGGGCACCGGCGGCGGCACCGGCGGCGTGGTGGCTTGCGGGGCCCCGAACATCACGCTTCCGAGCGGCAGCAACGCCGTCTTCGGCAGCATGATCACGTTCAACGACAACGGCGGCTGGTGCTGGTATCAGGACGAGCGCGCCGTCGTCGACACGAAGGCGAACAAGCTGGTCATCGCCACCGAGGCGAGCGGCGGCACCCGCAACGGCCAGACCGAGGCCGTCATCTACGACATCGCGATGAACAAGTCGACGCGCTACACGCTGACGTCATCGCTGTCGACGAACAACGTCGACGATCACAACTCGCCGGCGCTGCTGATCCGGCCCGACGGTCAGTACTTCGCGATGTGGTCCAGCCACCGCATCGACTGTCTCAGCCGCACCAGCATTTTCAACGGCACCAGCTGGTCCGCGGAGAAGACGATCGACTGGACGCCGTGGGGCTGCCCGTGGGGGCCGAGCGGCACCACGAACCTGGTCACGTATTCGAACCCCTGGTACATCGGCTCCACGATCATCAGCATGGAGCGCTCGGTCGGCACCGACCCTGCCGTGCTGTCTTCCACCGACAACGGCGCGAACTTCACCTACTACGGGCGCTTGATGGACACCGCGCAGGTCGGGTACGTCGCCGGCTACTTCAAGTACTGGGGCAACAACACCGACCGCATCGACTTCGTCGGGACCGAAGCCCACCCGCGCGACTTCGACACCAGCCTGTACCACGGCTACATCTCGGGCGGAAAGGTCTACAACTCCATGGGCGCCGTGAAGGACTCGTCGCTGATGGATGCCAGCTCCACCACCACCAATTCGGTCGACATCAACACGTACACCCCGGTCCTCAAGACCGGCTCGATGGTCAACGGCATGCAGATCTGCCGGATGTGGGACCACGACATCGTGCGGTACGCGGACGGCACCATCGCTGTCCTCGGCCAGGGGCGCGTGGGTGCACCGAACAGCACCAACTGCAACTCGACGCCCTCCGATCCCGACAAGCGCATGCTGTACTTCCGCTTCGACGGCACGTCGTGGAAGGCCACCTATCTCGTGAAGGGCGGCCCGAAGCTGTACCCGGCCGAGGAGGACTACATCGGGCTCGGCGCGCTCGATCCCGACGACCCGCACGCTATCTACATCTCGACGCCGTACGATCCGCGCGACGACACCACGATGCCGAGCAGCGGCAAGCGCGAGATCTGGCGCGGGACCACCTGCGACAACGGCGCGACCTTCCAGTGGACGCAGCTGACCGCGCGGTCGACGATGGACAACATCCGCCCGATCGTGCCGAAGTGGGACTCGAGCCACACCGCGCTGCTCTGGCTGCGCGGGACTTACACCAGCGCGCAGCAGTACGCGCTTCAGGTCGTCGGCAACGTCGGCGCCAAGCAGTAAAAACGGCGACGCGCGGTCGGGCTGGCCCCCATTCCCCGAGACGCCCGTTTTGATCTCGAAAAGCGTACGCGGAAACGGTTCTCACAAAATTTGTTTATAGCCCTTTACACCTACATCTAGGCTGTTAGCGTACGCGCAAATTGGTTCCGGGAAATGTTGTTTCAAAAATCGGTCTGACTTGGAGGACCACGTGAAAAAGCTGTTAGTCGCGTGCTCGGGTGCGTTTCTTTTGGTGGCTGCCTGCGCGCAGAGCGGACCGGGAAGCGGAGAAGGATCGGGCGGCACCGGCGGCAGCGCGTCGGGCACAGCGGGCACCGGCACCGGCGCCGCCGGCACGGTGGGCAGCGGTGGAACCGGTAACCCGGGCACCAGCGGCACCGGCGGCAGCAGCCAGGGCACGGGCGGCACCGGCAACGAAGCGGGCACGACCGGCACCGGTGGCACGGCAGGCACGACCGGCAACGGCGGACGCGGCGGCACCAGCGCCACGGCCGGCACCGGCGGCACGGCAGGCACGACCGGCAACGGCGGACGCGGCGGCACCAGCGCCACGGCCGGCACCGGCGGCACCGCGGGCGGCGCGGCTGGACGCGGCGGCGCGGGCGGCACCGCGGGCGGCGCGGCTGGACGCGGCGGCGCGGGCGGCACCGGCGGCACGGGCACCGGCGGCACGGGCACCGGCGGCACGGGCACCGGCGGGTGTGGCCTCACCCCCGACTGCATCGTAGGCACGGCGCCCAACGGCCTCGACGGGTATTACTGGGAAATGACCCCGAGCGGCAACACCGCGCTGTCGGGGACGAACTATCCGTTCAACGCGCCTAACACCACCACCTGTGCTTCCGGCGCGACCTGGGACACGACCGGCTACATCAACACGCGGCCGGTGATCAACGTGAAGGGAACGACCGGGCAGAAGTACACGATCAACATCAACGTCCGCGGCGTCGCGGGCACGCGGTGCTACGAAATGGGCACACCGGCGTCGACGGCCACGTGGGTCGACAACGGTCCGAACAACGGCTGGTACTCCGGAGGGAAGCAGTACAACGACAGCATCTGGAACACGGCGGAGATTCGCATCGCGCCGAAGGTCGCCGGCCAGCCGAATCAGACGCTCAACAGCGGCTACGACATCTACTTCGCGAACTCGTCCCAAAATAGCAACCCCAGCGCCGCCGGCACCGCCCAGTGGTGGTGCCAGCGAGAGGCGACCTATGAAATCGGGTACAACGCCAGCTTCCCCGTGATGGGCGGCGGGACGATCACCCTCGTCATTCACGATTCGAACTGCCGGACGCTCGGGAATTGCGGGCCCACCTTGAGTCAGCAGACGTGCGACACGAGCACCTCACGCACCATCAGCATGTCCGGCGTGTCACCGGCGCCGACGAACTTCACGCAGCCGCGCACGTTCTCGCTCAACGGCACGACCTACGAGGTGCAGTGGCTCTGGATCGACGTCACCTCGGTGACGAGCCCCTAACCGCCCCTATCCGCGAGGCCGACATTGACGGAACGAAACAGGTGGGTCGCCCGTAGTCTATTCGCCCTAGCGCTCTGCTCGATACCGAACCGCGCCTCCGCCGAGAAGGTCCTGGCAAACGTCGACGGCTGGGAGCTCTTCAGCGACGGGCGCGCCGGCGCCTTCGTGAGCTACGCCCACGGCAACGGAATCCCGCAGCCGACCGACATTTTCATCAATGACGCCAACGGGGTCCCGCAACCCTACGAAATCCACAGCGTCCAGGGCGGCGGCTTCGGGAGCGTCGGCACGCAGGGCCTGGCCACCAACGGCATGATGATGTACGACCAGGGCACGATCGACATCATGCGGATCCGCAGCGGGTTCGTGAGCAACCAGTTCGGCTTCGGCGCGCGCGGCCACCTCACGCCCTACACCACGGTCTCGGCCTATATCCAGATCTGGGCGTTCGTGGAGAACTTCGATCGGCGCAAGGGCCAGCCGACCCCGCCTGACGTTCGGCAAGGCTACGCGAAGCTCGAAGGCCCCTGGGGCAGCGTTGCGGCCGGCCGATTGCCCGCGCTGTTCTCGCGCGGCGCGACTGCGATCGACGCGCTCTATGCTCATCGCTGGGGCCTCGGCTGGCCCGGGGCCATCGACAACAACGGGCCCACGCAGGGACAGATCGGGTTCGGGCTACTGGGCGCCGGCTTCTCGGGCGGGGCGGTGTATGCGACGCCCCTGCTCGCCGGCCTGCAGCTGAGCGCCGGCCTCTTCGACGCCGTCCAGCTCCAGGGCAACGGAGCCTGGACGCGCACCAGGTTTCCACGCGTCGAGGCGGAGCTGACGTTCGAGCAAAGATTCCTGGACGGTTGGGGCAAGGTCGTGATGTTCGGGAGCGGCCTGCACCAGAAGGTCTACAAGAGCGGGTACTGCACGCCGGTGTTCGTTCCGGAGACGAACTCGAACCTCCCTTGCGATGTCACCGTCCTGGGCGGGGTCGCAGGCGGCCGTCTCGAGCTCGGCCCCTTCCACCTGGGCGTGTCGGGATTCTATGGCCAGGGAACGGGGATAAACTACGCGCTCGAGGTCAGCGACGCCGCCCTGGACAAGATCGGCAACCTCCGCAAGACCACCGGCGTGTACGTGCAGGGCCAGGTCGTCATTCGGAAGGTGGATCTGTTCGCCGGCTGGGGGATCACGCAGATCTACTTGACGGACTACGACAAGGACTACACCAAACCCGACCCGCGTGATCCGCGGAGCACGGACCCCGACCCGGCGGTTCAAGCGATGGCAAATAAGGTCCACGTTTGGAGCGTGCTCAAGGACCAGATGGGGATCAACGCCGGCCTCGTCTACCACTTGCTGCCGAACGTGCATCTCGACCTGGATTTCTTCCGAGCCCAGGCCGACTGGTGGGCGGTCAACGGCTTCGCCGGGCAACAGCAGGTTGTGTACGTCGGCAACGGCGGCATGACGGTCAACTGGTAGCCGAGCCGCGCTAGAATCGTCGCCGCACAGCTGGGAGGTGTGGCGATGACCTGGAAGATGTTCGCCCCTGTCGTCGGAGTCGTCTGTTGTCTGTCTCTGGAGGTGCGCGCGGTCGAACGGCCCGGTGTCGGCGGGATCGTGGAGATCGCCGAGTTGCCCGGCTGGTGGAAGGCGGGCTCGAACCCCGTCGGCTATCAGGTCGGCGTCGATCGGACGGTGATGCACGCGGGACGGGCGAGCGCGCGCCTCAATTCGGTGCCGCCCGATCCGAGCGGCTTCGGCTCGCTGATGCAGGTCGCCTCGGCTGACAAATTTCATGGCAAACGCATCCGCATGTCCGGCTGGGTGAAGGCCGAGAACGTCAAGCGGAGCGCCGGACTCTGGATGCGCGTCGACGGTCCGTCGCAAGATCCGAAGCAGTCGCTGGCGTTCGACGCGATGAACGACCGCAAGATCAACGGCACGCGCGCCTGGCAGCGCTACGAGATCGTCCTCGACGTCCCGAACGACGCGACCGACATCGCCTTCGGCGCGACGCTGTCGGGGGCGGGCGCGATCTGGATCGACGACATCCGCTTCGAAGAGGTCGGACGCGACGTGCCGACGACCGCCCCGCCGCCGCCGCGGAACCTGGACTTCGAGACGCGCGCTGCCCGGCCGTAAACGCCCGGGCGGGCGCCGCGGTGACGCCTGCCACAGCGGCGCGCGCGGGCCGGGTGTACGATGGCGAGCACGATGTCGATGCCGCTGCTGCCGAAGTCGATCTCGCGTCACGCGCTCTTCATCCTGCTGGTCGCCGGCCCGGCGTGTACGGTCGGCTATACGCCGCCGCCGGCGGCCCCAGGCCCGCCGCCGCCAGCGGTCGGGGGTCATCCCGACATGACCGGATGGCGGCTGATGGGCGACACCTGGGTGACCGGCCCGTACGAGCGCCAGATCGTCCCGGCCGGAAAGTACGAGGGGCGCTTCGCGCGCATCATGCTGGTGGTCACCGACAGCAACCTCGAGGTTGGCGACGTCGTCGTCCAGTTCGGCAACGGCCAGCGCTGGTCGCCGGGCCTGCGGCATTCCTTCGCCGACGGGTCGCGCAGCCGCGCCATCGAGCTTCCGGGCCACGTCCGGTTCATCCGCGGCATCGAGCTGGTCCACGGCGGCGTGCCGCCCGGCACGCGCGCGCACGTCGAGCTCTGGGGACAGTAAGAAGAAAGGGCCTCGGGCCTCAGCGGCGCTTCGGGCGATCTGCGAGCCGGATAACGAAGCGCAAGCCGGACCAGACGTCGTCGATCGCGCAGACCTTGTTGTCGACCAGGCCCGTCTGAAGGCCGAGCGCGCGGACCGCGTTCTCGCTGACGTCCGTCGCCATACCGGATGTCTTCTTCGGCCAGGCGATCCAGAGGCCTCCCGCCGGATCGAGGCGCGTCTTCAAGGCAGGGAGGCGCGCCAGAGCGGCCATCTTGGGCGCGAAGCAGACGATGACGTCGAACTGCGCCTTGCCGGCCGACACCAGCTTCGGCGCAACGCCCGGCGGGAGCGCGCCGAGCGTCCGCGGAAAATCAGCGGGCGGGTTCACGAGACCGAGGCGCGCCCCCGGCTTGATGCCGAGCTTCTGCGGCAGCGGCGTCCCCGAATACCCGGCCATCGGCGCGCAATATTAGCGGCCCGAATAGACGAAGGGGAGAGCGGGGTCTCCCCCACTCTCCCCTGCATCAGCCCGAGGCCTGAGGCCCGAGGCCCGAGGCCCGACTAGATCGCGTCCTCGTTTCGCTCGCCGGTGCGGATGCGGACCGCCTCTTCGATCGGCGTGACGAAGATCTTGCCGTCACCGATCTTGCCGGTCTTCGCCGCCGCGCTGATGGCGGAGACGACGTCCGCCGCCATCGAGTCGGGCACCACGACCTCGAGCCGGACCTTCGGCACGAAGTCCACCACGTACGCCGACCCCCTGTACACCTCCGTCTTGCCGCCCGTGCGCCCGAACCCCTTCACCTCGTAGACGGTCATACCGGAGACCCCGACCTGCCGCAGGCGATCCTTCACCTCTTCCAGCTTGAACGGTTTGATGAT
>Ga0066903_100000131_pt1 | contig 36238 bp, 34 predicted proteins | sample PanSoiMetaGPlot1_FD_67491 | JGI IMG/M metagenome (GOLD analysis project Ga0066903, IMG submission 67491) | Tropical forest soil microbial communities from Panama analyzed to predict greenhouse gas emissions - Panama Soil - Plot 1 (version 2) | ecosystem: Environmental > Terrestrial > Soil >... | reverse complement strand
TTGGTGCGCCCTGCACGACTCGAACGTGCGACCTCCTGGTTCGTAGCCAGACGCTCTATCCAACTGAGCTAAGGGCGCGGCGAAACTCCGATTATACCAACTCGGCGCGCCGCGCCACAACGGGCGTCACGAAGTCGCGCCGCGCTGCAGCACGCGCACGCTGACGGTCTCCGCCCCCAGGGCGTCCCGCAGCGCCCCGTCCCATGGCCACTCCGCGCTGCGGCCCCGGCAGTACAGATTGATCGCGGCAAGGCCGGCCTCGGGATACGTGTGAATCGTCAGGTGCGCGTCCGACAACAGCCACGCGCCCGTGATGCCCGCCGGGCCCGGAAAGACGTGCCACGCGCCCGGACCGACCGGGACCAGCGCCAGATCCTGCACGACGCGCTCGAACAGCCGGCGCAGCGCCGGCAGCGACTGCAGCGTCGCGACCGCGCACCCGCGCGCGTCCACGAGATACTCGTGGCTCGTCTCGATGGCCGCGCCGCGCATCACGGCGTGGGCTCGACGGCCTCAGGTGGACGGCCGCGCGTGAAGGTGCGCACCGACACGCGCGCCGCGCCGAGCGAGACGGCGAGGCTCGATTCCCACGGCCAGTCGGCGCGCGGCCGGCAGCAGTACAGATTGATCACCGCCAGGCCCGCGTCCGGGTACGTGTGAATGCTGAGGTGCGACTCGGAGAGCAGCAGCATCCCGGCGACGCCGTCGTCGTCCGATCGCCGGTGCCACAGCGGAGCCGCGACAGGACGAAGCGCGAGCGTCCGGACGACGTCAGTCGAGATGCTCTGCAGGCGATCGATCGAACGCAGCAGCGCCGGGTCGCATCCGCGCGCGTCGACGACGTACTCGATGCCCGCCGCGTAGCGGTCCGCGACTTCTGACGGCACGACGATGTCGTCGGCCGCATGACGAACGATGCGGCGCCCGTCGCGTGCGCGCGCCTGCAGCGACCACACGAGCGCGAGCGCCGCGGGAACGGCGACGGCCCAGCCGCGGATCGCCAGCGCGTGGGCCGTCACTCCTGTCCACACGTGAAGCGCCGCGAGCGCAACGATGAACGCCGGCTGCGACAGGGCGAGCACCGCAATCCCCCATGCGAGCGTCCGCCATCCGCGTCCCATCCTGAGCGCCACCCACACGCCGATCGTCAGCGCGAGTTGGTACGCGGGCAGGAGCGCGAGCGCGCCCTGCTGATCGTTCGCGGGCACCAGCGCCGCGACGTCCACGTGCAGCCGGGAAAGCACGGGCCGCGCGATGGCGTCGATGGCAGCATTCCATGGCGCGCCGGCCAGCACGCCCACCGCGATCGCGACCGTCAACCCCAGCGCGGCGCGCGACCACGGACTCGGTGACGTGTCGCCGTCGTCTCGAGTCGCGTACCACGCGGCCACGGCGACGAGCGCGACGGCGGCGACGAGCTGATAGAACCCGTGCACGAGCAGCAGCGGCCGGTCGACAATGACCGGCGGCAGCGCCAGCGCGAGCACGCGGGCGACGGCGAGCGCGAAGAAGAAGACCGGCGCGCACGCGATCCACGTCCATCGCCGTGCGCGCGGCATCGGCATCGACAGCACCGCCGCGAAGAACAGCGGGATCATCGGCGTGAAGAGGCACTCCTGCGTGACGACGAACGCGCCGCGCGCGGTCACGAGCTGTCCGTCGAACGCCTGCGCAGGTGCGCCGAGCACGCTCAGCGTGGCCGCCGCCGACCGCGCGGTCCACGCGCCGACGCGCGCGAGCGACGTGCTGGCGAGCGCCCACGGCGCGCTCGCCGCATAGATCACGAGACCCGCCAGCGTCAGGCGGCAGAAGCGGCCCCACGGCGCGCTCTCGAGCAGATCCCGCCGCGCGTTCCACCGGATCCACGCGAACACGTAGCCGACGACCAGCAGCGCGAGCGCGGCCGGCCAGACGTAGTAGTGCAGCAGGTTGAACGTCCACGGAGACGCGGCGGCCGCCGACAGCGTCCCGATCCGGACGATGTTCACGCCGAACACGAGCGCGCCGCCGGCGGCGGCCCCAATCAACCGGCGCGGCCAGGCCACCGGATATGCAAGCGTCACCCCGAGGCACAGCGCCGCCACTTCCGCGCCGCTGCAACTCGGCGCCACGAAGACAGCGGGGCCGGGCGCGGTGCCGTACCAGCCCAATAACGTCGTTTGAAACGCGATGAGCGCCCCGACGACGTGGTCCGTCACCCAGGGCAGCCGCAGCAACGCGAACAGCCCCACGATCCAGAGCGTTGCCTGGATGAGAAACCGGGTGCTGTCGGTGACCGGGTTATTGCGGGTTGCCATGCCGTGCGCTATAGTTCAGCTTGATTTCATCCGATTTTAGCCAGTTTCGCGCGGCCGCTGCGGTCGGCGAGCCAACGCCAACCTTAGCCCGGAGGAGGCCATGGTGCGTCAGGGTGCTCGTGTCGTTGCGCTTTACTTCGTCGTACTCGTGTCGATCCCCAGCGGGGTCGGTGCCCAGGGCCTGGGCAACTGTGCCCTCTACGCGGCGTCGAGCGGGCCCACTTCGGGGAACCCGGCTCTCGTCGAGTTGTACCCGACGACCGGCGCCGTTCTTCGCACGGTCGCCACGCTGTCGGCCGGTCTCGGCGCACTGGCGCAGAACCCGCTGACGGGCGCCGTCTACGGCGTTACCGCGCCTGGCGGCGCCGGCACCCGAAACCTCGTGGTGGTCGATCTCAGAAGCGGAGCGCTCACCACGATCGGCTCGGTCGGACTCGGTAACTTCGGCATCGCCGACATCGCGTTCCGCGCGGACGGCACGCTGTTCGCCTGGAGCGAGAACTCCGACGACGCGATCAGGATCAACCTGACGACGGGCGCCGGAACCGTCATCGGCAACGCGGGTGTCTCGACGCGCGGCAGCGGCATCGAGTTCCTCGCGGACGGCCGTCTGCTGCTGACCGGCAACAACTCCAACGGCGCGCTTCGCCAGGTCGACACCACGACGGGCCTCACGACGGTCATCGGAACGTTGACCGGCGCCGCCGTCACTGGCATGCCGGTCAACGCGCTGACGCTCGGCCCCGACGGCAACCTCTGGGCGTCGCAGCTCACGACGTTCCCGGTGGGAGCCGGCGGTCCGTCTCAGACGGCGCTCATCCGCATCAATCCGGCGACCGCGGTCGTGACCAACATCGGCCCGGGCATCAACCGCATGGACGCGCTCGCGTGGATCTGCGCCGCGCCGGTGCCGACGACGTCGGACTGGGCCCTCTGGATGATGGCCGCTGCACTGATCGCGGTCGGCACGTGGCAGATCCGCCGCCGTCGTCACGTGATGGTGTAGCGCGCTCACCGGCGGGTGACCCCCGCGCCGCGATCCGCGACACCAGGCAGGCTGATGGGAAGCGTCCCCGTGATCGGCGCCTCGCCCGCGATCGCGCGGACGGCCGAACGCTCCGCGCGATCGTAGAAGTCGTACGTCAGCACGATCGCGGGAAGGTCCGGCAGAAACGTGGCGGTATAGGGATTCCCGAACAGCACGGCCACGAACGGCTGGCGCGACGTGTCGGTCTGACGCGCGAGCGCGCGCAGGAGCGCCTGCATGTTCGCCGGCAGGTCCATCCGTCCGCTGCCCGACGCCGCGCGTACGAACACCGACGCGACGATCGCGCCGTACCTCGGCGTCATCGCGCGCACCAGATCCACCTCGTTCGCCGTCGACCGTTCGGTCAGCTCCACCGACGTGACGTTCGGCCACCGCTGCTTCAGTTCCGGAACGAACGTGCGGCTCGGCGCCGCAATCCGCCAGCCGCCGGGTGAATCGAGAATCGACAGATACAGGACCTGTGCGTCGCGCGCGACGCGCAGCGGCACCTGGTTGCGCTGATCCCGCACCAGCGTGATCGACCGACGGCTCACGTCGTCGGCCACGGCCGCGTGCGCGCGGCCGCCGACGACGTTCGGCAGCGCCTCGAGATTGACGGCGCGCGTGCGATGCAGTCCGGTGCGCGCCTTGGCGCGCAGGATCCGCGCGACCGACGCCTCGAGCCGTTCCCGCGAGATCTCGCCCGACTCCACCGCCGCCTTCAGTCCCGCGAACGCCGCCCCGTCGTCGGGCGAATGGAGCACGATGTCGTTGCCGGCCTTGAACGCGCGGACGGCGGCTTCGCCGGGCGTGTAGAGCTGAGTGACGCCCGCCATGCCCATCGAGTCGGTGTAGACGAGGCCGTCGAACCCGAAGTCGCGGCGCAGGACGCCCGACACGATCAGCCGACTCAGCGTCGTCGGCGTGTTCGGCGAGGGATCGAGCGCGGGCATCTCGATGTGCGCGGTCATCACCGCGCCGGCACCCGCCGCGATGCCGGCCTTGAACGGCGGGAACTCGGTCGTCTCGAGCGCGTCGCGCGGGTCCTTGATGATCGGGAGCCCGAGGTGGGAATCGACGTCGGTGTCGCCGTGGCCGGGAAAGTGCTTCAGCGTGGCGATCATGCCGGCGTCCTGGAGGCCGCGGACGTACGCGCTCCCGAGCTTCGCGACGAGCGCCGGATCCTCGCCGTACGATCGCGTGTTGATCACGGGATTGCGCGGGTTGTTGTTGACGTCCATCACCGGCGCGAAGTTGACCTGCACGCCGATCGCGCGCGACTCGATCGCGGTGATTTTTCCCGCCTCGTACGCGAGCCGCTCGTCGCCGGCTGCGCCGAACGCCATGTTGCGCGGAAACGACGTCGCGCCCTCGAGCCGGAACCCGGCGCCGGTCTCGAAGTCGGCGGAATTCAACAACGGGTACGGCGCGATCGCCTGCAGGCGATTCAGGATCGACGCGGCCGCCAGCGGCTGCCCCAGCGTGACGCTGCCGTAGTGCGCGTCGAGCAGCACGTCCGGCACCGGTTCCGTTCCGCCGAACACGTGGAAGCCGCCGATCTTGTAGTCGCGCACGGCTTTCGCGAGCGCGTCGAATTCCGCGGAATCGGTGCTGAGATATTCGGAGGGGAACGACGAGACGAGGAGCTGGCCGACCTTCTCGTCGAGCGTCATCTTCTTCAGCGTCGCCGCCACCCAGCGCTCGGCGTCGGCGTCCCCGCCTTCGCCGCTTCGCGGCTTCGGCGAGGTCTCGCCGTAGCCCGCAGGCTCTTCTGCGCGAGCGGAGGCGGACTGCTGCCGGCTTCCAGCTCCCGGCTGCGGGGTGCCGGCTGCCGGCTCCCTCGCCGCAGCGGCCACCAGCACGGCCGCAAGGGCGACGGGAAGCAGTCGGCGTGGCATCGCGGGAGTGTACGATAGGACGCGTGAGCGTGTCCGAGCATCGAAAGTCGGCCGTGACGGCGGTGCGGTGCGCCGTGCTCACGATCAGCGATACGCGCGGGCTCGAAACCGACGTCAGCGGCCGCACCATCGTCGAGCTGCTCGAGGGCGCCGGCCACGTGGTCGCGAAGCGGCAGATCCTGCGCGACGATCCCAAGGACGTGCGCAACGCCGTCCTCGCGCAGGTGGGCGCGGTCGACGCGATCGTGACGACGGGCGGCACCGGCATCACGTCACGCGACAGCACGTACGAGGCGGTGGCGGAGCTGCTGGACAAGCGGCTCGACGGGTTCGGCGAGCTGTTCCGCGCGCTGAGCTACGCGGAGATCGGGAGCGCCGCGATGATGACGCGCGCCGCGGCCGGCGTCGCCCGCGGGACGGCGATCTTCATCCTGCCGGGATCCGAGCACGCCGTGCGGCTGGGGATGACGAAGCTGATCCTGCCCGAACTCGGACACGTCGTCCGGGAGTTGCGGCGGTGAGCACCAAAAAAGGTGACAGCCACCTTTTTTTGCGAAAAAAGGGGACAACCGGACAGTGAAGGACACGATGCGACCGATTCGCGAGACGATCCCCCTCGACGAGGCCCTCGCCCTGATCCTCGAGGCTGGAACCCCGATCGCGCGGACCGAGCGCGTCGCGGTCGGGACGGCCGCCGGGCGAGTGCTCGCGGCGCCGGCTACGGCGTCGATCGACGTCCCGCCGTTCGATCGCGCCGCGATGGACGGCTTCGCGGTGCGCGCCGAGGACACCTTCGGCGCGGGAGGCCACGACCCGAGAGTCCTCCGCGCGGTCGAGAGGGTGTACACCGGCCAGGTCCCCCGGCGCGCGGTCGGCGCGGGCGAGTGTATCGAGATCGCAACCGGCGCCCCGATGCCCGAGGGCGCGAACGCGGTCGTGATGGTGGAAGAAACCGAACGCGGCGCCGGCGACGAGATCCGCGTCTTCACGCCCGTGTATCCGCGGCAGCACGTCGGCCGCCGCGCGGCCGACATCGCCGCCGGCAGCATGGTGGTCCCTGAGGGCGAACTGCTGACCCCTGCGCGCATCGGCGCGCTCGCCGCGGTCGGCGCGATGGAGGTCGACGTCGCCGCCAGGCCGCGCGTCGCGATTCTCTCGACCGGCAACGAGATCGTCGACCCGGGCGAACGGCTCGGGCCAGGACAGATCTACGACATCAACCGCTTCACGCTTTCGGCGATCGTCGCCGGCCACGGCGGCGTGCCGGTCGTCCTGCCGTCGGCGCCCGACACGCTCGACGCGCTGTCGGCCGCGATCGACACCGCGCTCGCGGAAGACATTCTCGTATTCTCGGGCGGCAGCTCGGTCGGCGAACGCGATCTGATTCTCGACGTGCTGAAAGCGCGCGGCGAGGTGCTCTTCCACGGCGTCGCGGTGAAGCCGGGCAAGCCGACCGTCTTCGGCCGCGTCGCGGGCAAGCCCGTGCTCGGTATGCCCGGCTACCCCACGTCGTGCCTGTCGAACGGCTACATGCTGCTCGTCCCGATGCTGCGCCGGATGGCGCGCCTCCCCGAATACCACCCGCGGATCGTGCGCGTGCCGCTGGCGCGCCGCATCGTGTCCACGACGGGACGGCATCAGTTCTACACGATCCGGCTGGCGGACGGCGGCGCGGCGCCGGCGTTCAAGGCGTCGGGCGACATCACGAGCATGGCGCACGCCGACGGCTACATCGAGATCCCCGCGAACGTCGACATCGTGGAAGCGGGCGAACTCGTCGACGTGAAGCTGTTCTAGCGATGCACGCGTCTCCCCTCACACGCGCGCCGGGATTCGTGCTGCCCGATCAGAAGGGACGCACGCATTCGCTGCCCGACTATCTCGCGCGGGGCCGGCTGCTGCTCTGCTTCCATCGAGGTACGTGGTGACCGAACTGCCGCCACCAGTTTGGTGAGCTCGCCGCCCACATCGCCGACTACACCGCCAGGGGCATCCAGGTGGTCGGCGTCCTCGCGCAGAAGCGCGAGGCCGTGCGCCGGTACGTCGAAGAGACGGGACTGCCCTTCGACATCCTGATCGACGAGCGCCGCGACGTGCTGCGCGCCTACGGCGTGTGGCACCGCATCGGCATCGACGCCTGGAACATCTCGCGGCCCGCGGCGTTTCTGATCGATCAGGATGGAACGATTCGAGCGTCGTGGATTACCGAGAATCAGACGCAGTTTCCGAAGACGGAGGAGATTCTGGCCTCCCTGCCAATGACGAATGACGAATGACGAAATGAATCCCGGATCCGGGTTTCGGCATTCAGCATTCGTCATTCGTCATCGACCGGCGATCACAGTCAGCGGAAGCGCTTGTTCACCGCGTCCCAATTCACGACGTTCCACCACGCCGCGAGGTAGTCGGGGCGCCGGTTCTGATACTTCAGGTAGTAGGCGTGTTCCCACACGTCCACGCCGAGGATCGGCTTCTTGCCTTCCATCAGCGGCGAGTCCTGGTTCGCGGAGCTCTCGATGACGAGCTTGCCGCCCACGTCGACGAGCCATGCCCAGCCGCTGCCGAAGCGCTTCGCGCCGGCGTCGTTGATCAGCGCCTTGAACTTCTCGAAGTCGCCGAACGTCGCCTTGATCGCGTCGCCGATGGCGCCCGTCGGCGCGCCGCCCTTGCCCGGCCCCATGATCTCCCAGAACATCGTGTGATTGACGTGGCCGCCGCCGTTGTTGCGCACGGCGCCGCGGACGTCCTCGGGAACCGTGTTGATCCCCTTCACCAGGTCCTCGGCGCTTTTGGCCTGCAGCTCGGGGTGCTTCTCGAGCGCGGTGTTGAGGTTGTTCACGTACGCCTGGTGGTGCTTGCCGTGATGGATCCGCATCGTCTGTTCGTCGATGTGCGGCTCCAATGCGTTGAAATCATACGGAAGCGGCGGCAATGAGTGCGGCATCTACGTCTCCTCAGTGAATGTCGAGCATGCGATCGAGCGCGAGTTTGGCCCAGCGCTTGGTCTCGTCAGGCACGACGATCTGGTTGTGGATCTCGCCGGCGAGCAGGCCCTCGAGGATCCACAGCAGGTGGTTCGGCGACACGCGGAACATCGTCGAGCAGAGGCACCCGAACGGATCGAGCGTGACGACGGTGCGATCGGGCGCCACGGCGTGCATGAGCCGGTTGACCAGGTGAATCTCGGTCGCGACGGCCCAGACCGATCCCGCCGGGCTGGCTTTGACCGTCTCGATGATCTTCTCCGTCGATCCGCTCACGTCGGCCGCCTGGACGACGTCGAACGTGCACTCCGGATGTGCAATGACCTTGCCCTCCGGGTACTTCTTCCTGAAGGCGTCGATCTGCGCGACCGTGAACCGCGTGTGGACGGAACAGTGGCCCTTCCACAGCAGCAGCTTCGCCCCGCGGGCCTGCTCGACCGTGAGACCGCCGCCGACTTCGTGGGGATCCCACACCGCCATGCGATCGAGCGGCACGCCGAGCGTGTAGGCGGTGTTCCGGCCGAGATGCTGGTCGGGCAGCATGAGCAGCCGCTCGCCCCGCGGCGTCGCCCTGGACCAGGCCCACGTCATGACCGCCGCCGCGTTGGTGGAGGTGCAGACGACGCCGCCGTGCCTGCCGACGAACGCTTTGATGGCGGCCGACGAATTGATGTACGTCACGGGGACGATCGTCGTGACGTCGACCCCCATCTCGGCCAGCTCGCGCCAGGCGATGTCGAGCTGGTCTTCCTCGGCCATGTCGGCCATCGAACAGCCGGCCGCGAGGTCTGGCAGGATCACTTTCTGGTTCGGCCCGCGCAGGATGTCGGCGCTCTCGGCCATGAAGTGGACGCCGCAGAAGACGACGAATTCCGCCGAATGACGGGTCGCAGCCGCGCGCGCGAGCTTCAGCGAGTCGCCGGTGAAGTCGGCGAATTTGATGACTTCGTCGCGCTGGTAGTGATGCCCGAGGATGACGAGGCGATCGCCGAGCGTCTTCTTCGCGGCGGAAATGCGCGCATCCATCTCGTCGTCCGAGAGACGGAGATACTTCTCGGGAATCGGCTGCCGCTCGCCGATGCTCTGTTTTTCGACCTGCGTGAGGAGTTTTATGTCCATGTGTATCCGAGGGGCTTCGCCCCTCGGACTCCCCTACACGCGCTCTCGCGCGCCGCTTCGACGGCGCGCTCCGTGCGCGTGGCTCGCTCGCGGTGCTCGCTCGCGGCCATGTCAGGAAGCTCGACCAACAGCTTTCCCGTGCTCCTGCACATCCGCATCCGGACCGGTGATCACGTTGTACAGCGTATCGCGCTCGTAGGGTTCGCGTCCCGCCTCGCGGATGAGCCGGCGGATCGCCTTCGTCGTCATCCCCTCCGGCGTGCGCGATCCGGCCATGTGGTAGATGTGCTCTTCCTGCACGGTGCCGTCGAGATCGTCGGCCCCGAACCACAGCGCGAGCTGCGCGGTCTCGACGCCCGTCGCGATCCAGAAGGCCTTCACGTGCGGCACGTTGTCGAGCATCAGCCGCGACACGGCGTGCACGCGCAGCGTCTCGACCGCGCTCGGCGCCGGCAGCTTGCGCATCTGGTTGTTGTCGGGATGGAACGCGAGCGGGATGAACGCCTGCAGGCCGCCGGTGTCGTCCTGCAGCGCGCGCGCGCGCAGCATGTGATCGATCCGCTCTTCGGGCGTTTCGATGTGCCCGTACAGCATCGTCACGTTCGTGCGCATCCCCATGCGGTGCGCGAGGCGGTGAATCGACAGGTACCGATCCGCGCCGCACTTGTCGTCGCAGATCTTCTTCCGCACCCGCTCCGCAAAGATCTCGGCGCCGCCGCCCGGCAGCGAGTCGAGACCCGCCTCCTGCAGCTCGCGCAGCACCTGCTCGTCGGTCCTGCCGTAGAGATCCGCGAAGAACGCGATCTCGACCGCCGTGAAGCACTTCAGGTGGACGTCGGGGCGGATCCGCTTGAAGCCGCGAAGCATGTCCGTGTAATACGAGAACGGCAGGTCCGGGTGCAGCCCGTTGACGACGTGGATTTCGGTCAGGGGCTGGCCGGCGCGCTGGCGCAGCTTGTCCCATGCCTGCTCGAGCGACATCGTGTACGAGCCTTCGTCGCCGGGACGCAGGCGCGCGAACGAGCAGAACAGGCAGCTGGCGACGCAGACGTTCGTCGCCTCGAGCCGGATGTTGAAGTTGTAGTACGTGCGCGCGCCGTGGCGCTTCTCGCGCTCGCGGTTGGCCAGCCATCCGAGCGCGAGCGTGTCGGGACAGGCGAACAGCCGCACGCCGTCCTCGAACGACAGCCGGACGCTCGCGTCCAGCTTCGCGGCGATGTCGCCGAGCCCTGCGCTCTCGACTCTCTCCAACACGACTCTCTATTGTACCCGAGGGGCGTCGCCCCTCGGACTCCCCTACACGCTCTCGCGCGCGCCGAAGCGCCTGAGGCGCGAAGGCGGGCGCGTGGCTCGCGTCGTTTCGCTGCGCTCGCTCGCTCCGGTATAATCGCTGCTCTACCGGGCGGTCACGCGAAGTGGGTGCGAAGCCCACGCGGTGCCGCCACTGTAAGCGGGGAGCGTTTCTCCCACAGTCGAGAGACAGCCACTGTCGCGCCGGGTCTGGACCCGGCGGGCGGGAAGGCAGGAGAAGACGCGAGGATCCGCGAGCCAGGATACCTGGCCGCCCGGGCCGTCAACCTCAACCAGCGGCGCGTACGCACGCCGCAAGGAGGCCCGAGTGCTGTCTGTCTCCGCCAGTCTGCTTGCCCTCTCTCTTGTCGTTCCCGTCGATCCATCGCCGCTGACCGGTGTCGTGGTCGACGCGGCCGGACGCCCCGTGCCGCGCGCGATCGTGCAGGTCATCAACGCCGACGGCTCGGCCGCGACGACCGTCGTCACCGACGCCGACGGCGCGTTCCGCATCGCGGCGCCGCCGTCGTCGTGCCGCGTCGAAGCCTCGCTGACGGGGTTCTCGAAGGCGTCCGCCGCGTGCGGCCAGGCGCCGCTGCGCCTCACATTGAGCGTCGCGCCCGTGTCCGAGGCCATCGTCGTCTCGGCCACGCGGACCGACGCGCCGGCCGGCCAGGTGGCCGCGGCCGTCACGGTGTTCGACGCCGCGGAGATCGATCGCAAGCAGCAGCCGCTCCTCGCGGATCTGCTGCGTGACGCGCCGGGCGTCACGATCGTCCGCGTCGGCGCGCCGGGTGGCGTGACGTCGATGTTCGTCCGCGGCGGCGAGAGCAACTACACGAAAGTGCTGCTCGACGGCGTGCCGCTGAACGAACCGGGAGGCACGTTCAACCTGAGCGACGTGACGACGCAGAACGTCGATCGCGTGGAGCTCGTGCGCGGCGCCAACTCCGCGCTGTTCGGATCCGACGCGATGACGGGCGTCGTCCAGCTGTTCACGCGGCGCGGCACGTCGGCGCGGCCGGAAGCGCGGTTCGCCATCGAGGGCGGGAACTTCTCGACGCTGCGCTCGTCGGGTGGCGTGTCGGGTAAGAGCAACGGCGTGGACTACTCCGCCGAAGTCGCGGGCTTCACGACCGACAACGATCTGCCGAACAACGCGTTCGACAACCTCACCGTGTCGGGAACCGCCGGCGGATCGCTCGGACACGGCGCGACGCTGCGCACGGTCGCACGGTTCGAGGGGGGCAAGGCCGGCACGCCCGGCGCGACCGCGTTCGGGCGGCCCGACCTCGACGCGTTCTTCAATCGTCACGACGGCGTCTGGGGCGCAACGTTCGACCAGACGTCGGGCGCGCTGCACCAGACCGCGAGCTACGGGCTCGCCGTGTCGCACCAGCGATCGGCGGACCTCAAGGCAGATCCGCCCTACACGCCGACGTTCGGCGCGAGCGGCGCGCCGTTCCAGTTCTTCGACTTCCTGTTCGACAGCCGTACCGATCTCACGCGGCACCGCGCGAGCTACCAGGCCGACGGTACGTTCACGACTGCCTCCGCCGGCACGCACGTCGACACCGCGCTCGTCGACTGGGACGGCGAACGCGCGACGCTGCGCGACGCGCTCGCCAATACGTCGCAGGACGCCTCGCGCGACAACGTCGGCCTCTCGCTGCAGCACCAGGCGCTCTGGTCGCGCGTGTTCGTGACGGGCGGCGTCCGGTTCGAGCACAACGCGAGCTTCGGCAACGCGACCGTGCCGCGCGTCGCGGCGGCGGCGTACCTCCACACCGGCGACGGCTCGCTCGGCGCCACACGCGCGCACGTCACCGCGGGGCTCGGCATCAAGGAGCCCACGATTCTGCAGTCCTACAGTCCGAATCTGTACTTTCTCGGCAATCCCGATTTGAAGCCGGAGCGGTCGCGCGCGTTCGACCTCGGGCTCGAGCAGCGCTTCGCGCACGATCGCGCCCGCGTGGACGTCACGTGGTTCGACAACCGTTACGAGAACATCATCGGGCTGGAGACCATCGACTTCACGACGTTCGCGTCGCAGTACTTCAACATCGGCCTGACGCGCGCGCGCGGCGCGGAACTGAGCGGCGACGTCGCGCTCGTCTCAGGGCTCCGCGCCAAGGCGGGCTACACGTTCACCGACTCGAAGATCCTCGACAGCACGTCGGCGTTCAGCGAAGTGCTCAAGGCCGGCAACCCGGCCCTCCGCCGTCCGCGCCATGCCGGCTTTGCCGACGTCGCGTGGCTCGGGTCTCACGCCTCGATCAGCGTCATCGGCACGTTCGTCGGGGAACGGTCCGACAGCGACTTCGCGTCGCTGTTTCCGGCTATCACCGTCAACGACGCGTACGCCTCGTGGGATGTGCGCGCCTCCGTGCCGGCGGGACGTCACGTAACCTTCACCGCCGCGATCGACAACCTGTTCGACAGCGATCACATGGAGCCGCTCGGCTATCCCGCCCTGGGCCGTGCGGCGCGCGTCGGCGTGCGCACGAAGTGGTGAAAGCGGCAATTTCCTGGAGCGGCGGCAAGGACAGCCTTGCCGCCCTCGCGGCCGTCCGCGGCGAGCTCGACGTGGTCGCCGCCCTGACGATGTTCGACGAGAGCGGCGCGCGCAGCCGCTCGCACGGCTTGCGGCCGGCACTCGTCGCGGCGCAGACGGCGAGCCTCGGCCTGCGCCCGGTCAGCGCCGCGTGCAGCTGGGCCACGTACAACGAATCGTTCACCGCCGCGCTCCGGGGGCTCGCGCGCGACGGCATCACGCACGTCGTGTTCGGCGATCTCGTCTTCCCCGAGCACCGCGAGTGGGCCGAGGCTCGGTGCGCCGAAGCCGGCGTCGTCGCGGTGGAACCGTTGTTCGGACGTCCGACCGACGAGCTGTTCGACGCGTTCATCGCGTCGGGTGCGACCGCGTTGATGGTGACGGTTCGCGAGCCCTGGCTCGACGCGACGTGGCTCGGCCGTCCGCTGAGCGCCGCCATGAAGGCCGACTTCGCCGAGCGCGGCGTCGATCCGTGCGGCGAACGCGGCGAGTATCACACGGCCGTCGTCGCCGGACCGGCCTTCGCGCGCCCGATCCGTGTGACGATGGGCGAACAGGTGAGGCGGGGCGAGTGTCTCGCGATCGATCTGATCCCATGCTGACCGCCGCCGACGTCTGGTTCGGCTACGACGAACGGCGAACGGTGCTGAAGGGCGTCAGCGTGTCGGTCGCGTCCGACGCGATCGTCGGCATCCTGGGTCCGAACGGGTCGGGAAAGACCACACTGCTGCGGCTGCTGGCCGGCACGCGCCAGCCGCAGCGCGGCCCGGTGACGCTCGACGGCCGGTCCCTCGCGCAGACGCCGCGCGCCGCGCTCGCCATGCGTCTGGCGGTCGTGCCGCAGGATACGCAGCTCGCCTTCGACTACACCGTCGCCGAGGTCGCGATGATGGGACGCTACGCGCACCTCGGGGCGTTCGAGATTGAAGGACCGCGCGACGTGGCGGTCGTGGACGAAGCGCTGGCGGCAACCGGTACGCTGCCGCTCAAGGAGCGGCTGTACTCGACGCTGAGCGGCGGCGAGAAGCAGCGTGTCGTGATCGCCTCGGCGCTCGCCCAGATCGCGGAGTTCCGCGGCTCCCAGGCGGACTCGCGCTATCTCCTGCTCGACGAGCCGACGGCTTCACTCGATCTTTCCTACCAGATCGAGATCGCAACGCTCCTGACGCGACTCCACCGCGAGCGGCGGGCCGGGATCGTCATCTCGACGCACGACATCAGCCTGGCGGGCACGCTGTGCGACACGCTCGTGCTGCTCCGCGACGGCGCCATCGTCGCGAGCGGGCCGACGGACGAGGTGCTGACGCCGGAGAACCTGGCGCGCGTCTACGACGTGGAGGCCGAGATCACCCGCCACCCGTCTGGCCAGCGCGTGGTCGTGCCGATCCGGCGGACGGGAGATCGGCCGACCGCATGACGCTCCAGCGACGGTTCGTCCGCACGGTCGCCGGCTTCGGCGCGCTGACGATCGCGACGCTGCTGCTGGCGCCGCTCGTGGGCCCGACGTCGATCAGCCTCCGGCGCGCGTTCGACGTCTCGATTCCGTTCACCGACAACGCCGACGCGCAGATCTTCTTCATCGCGCGGCTGCCCCGCACGCTCGCGGGCGCGTGCGTCGGCGCGCTCTTCGCCTCGGCGGGCGTCGTCTTTCAGGGACTCCTTCGCAATCCGCTGGCGACGCCGTTCACGCTGGGCGTCTCGACCGGCGCGGCGCTGGGCGCGATCGTCGCGATCACGTTCAACTGGTCGATCGCCGTTGCCGGCATCTCCGCCGTTCCCGTCTCGGCGTTCGTCGGATCGCTCGTCGCCGTCGCCATCGTCTACGCGCTCGCGCAGGCGCGCCATCGCGGGCTGTCGACGACCGTCCTGCTGCTGGCAGGCGTGACGCTGAACGCGTTCTTTTCGGCGGTGATCCTGTTCGTGCAGTACTTCGCGAGCTTCGCCGACACGTATCGCACGCTGCGCTGGCTGATGGGCGACCTCGACGTCAGCAGCTACCAGCCGATCCTCGCCGCGCTGCCCGCCGCGATCGCGGCGCTCGCCGTCTTCGCGTGGCTCGCGCGACCGCTGAACCTGCTCGCGCTGGGACCCGACAGCGCGGAGTCGCGCGGCCTCGACGTGACGCGCGCGCACCGCGCCGCGTTCCTCAGCGCATCGCTGGCGACCGGCGCCGCGGTGTCGATCGGCGGCCCGATCGGCTTCGTCGGCATCATCATTCCGCACCTCGTCCGCCTGATGGTCGGACCGGACCACCGGCTCGTCCTGCCCGCCGCCGCCCTCTTCGGCGCGGCGTTCCTCGTCGGCTGCGACCTCGTCGCGCGCACGATCCTCGCGCCGCTCGAGCTGCCGGTCGGTATCATCACCGCGATCATCGGAGGGCCGTTCTTTCTATGGCTGCTCATCAGAAAGCGGTAGCGGCGCTTCTCCTCACCCTGCTCGTCCTGGCGGCGCTGCCCGGGGCGCCGCCGAAGCGGATCATTTCGCTCGTGCCGAACGTGACCGAGATCGTCTACGCGCTCGGCGCCGGCAACCGGATGGTCGGCGTCAGCAGCTACGACACGTATCCGCCCGAGGTCACGGCGCTGCCGAAGGTCGGCGCGCTGCTCGATCCAAACGTCGAGCGCATCCTCTCTCTCAAGCCGGATCTCGTCGTCATCTACGGAAGCCAGCAGGATCTCAAGGCGCAACTGGAAAAGGCCGGCATCGGTGTCTTCTCGTACCGCCATGCGGGACTCCAGGGCATCACGGACACGATTCGCGAGCTCGGCGCCAGGCTCGACGAGACGGCCGCCGCCGACGCCCTGGCGGGACGAATCGAGCGTGGGCTGGACGACGTCCGCCGGCGTGTGCAGGGACGGCCGCGTCCGCGGACGCTGCTCGTGTTCGGCCACGAACGCCTGTCGCTGCGAGGCATGTATGTCAGCGGCGGCGTGGGCTTCCTCCACGACATGCTCGGCGTCGCAGGCGGCGAGAACGTGTTCGCCGACGTGAGGACCGAGTCCGTCCAGGCGACCACCGAGCAGATCATCGCGCGCCGGCCGGACGTGATCGTCGAGACGCGCGCGTCCGCCGGCGCATTCTCTCCCTCGGAGCGCGACGCGGAGACACGAACCTGGAACGCGCTCGGCTCGGTTCCGGCCGTCCGCAACGGACGCATCGTGTTCCTGTTCGACGATCGCATCGTCGTTCCCGGCCCGCGGATCGTCGACGGCACGGTGGCGCTCGCGCGCGCGCTGCATCCGGACGCGTTCAAATGAAGGTTCTGATGTCCTGGAGCAGCGGCAAAGACAGCGCGTGGACATTGCACACGCTGCGTCAGGAAGGGCGTCACGTCGCCGCGCTGCTGACGTCGATGAACGAAGCCGCCGGCAGGGTATCGATGCACGGCGTGCGCGAAGCCATTCTGCGCGCGCAGGCCGACGCCGCAGGGCTGCCGCTCATCACGATTCCGCTGCCGTGGCCGTGCACGAACGAGATCTACGAAGCCCGCCTGGGCGCGGCGGTCGACCGCGCCGTCGCGGACGGCTTCACGCACGTCGCGTTCGGCGACCTGTTCCTGGAGGACGTGCGGAAGTACCGCGAGGATCGCCTGGCCGCGACGGGACTGACGCCCATTTTTCCGCTCTGGCTGAAGCCGACGCCCGGCCTTGCGCGCGAGATGATCGCCGGCGGCATTCGCGCGCGCATCTCGACGCTGGATCCGCGCGTCATGCCGCGCGAGTTGATCGGGCAGGAGTTCGACGAGGCGCTGCTCGCGGCGCTGCCGCCGTCGGTCGACCCGTGCGCCGAGCGTGGCGAGTTCCACACGTGCGTCACCGCCGGCCCGATGTTCTCGAGGGCGCTCGATGTCGAGCGCGGCGAGGTCGTGGAGCGCGAGGGGTTTATCTACGGAGACCTGCGGCTTCGATCAGGCGCTTGAAGTCGTCGCGCGCTTCTTTGGCACGCGCCACGGCCGTCACGCGTTCGTCGTTCGGCTGCGGCAGCGCGCGCGGCGGGGGTATGCCCTCTTCCGATACGAGGGAGAACGACATCAAATGGAAACCGTCGGCGCCGTGACAGGCATTGCACCGGACGCGTAGCGTCGTGATCGTGGGCTCGGAGTTGAGCGGCGCCGCCGGCGAGGCGAAGCCGTAATCGTTGCCCGAGGTCGTCAGGTACGCTTCAGCCCTGTCGTCGAATCGTACGAAGCCGCCCGAGGCGGGGTCCGACAGCATGCGGCGGCGCGACAGCTCGAACTCGCTGACCACCGTCGACCGGCCTGGTCCTGCGGGGTCGTTGAACATGCGGATCTGCACGTCCTGCGCGAGCGGCGACGGCACGACGCGTCCGGTACGGTCGATCAACAGGAGCTGTTCGACGAGCGCGACGCCCGATGCGCTTCGCAGCGGGTACTGCTGCCTCAGCGCGGAGAGAAACGCGGCGGCGTCGGACGGACGGCCGGCCGGACGAACCATGATTCGCGCCGCCTTGCGATACTGCATTTCCTGGTCGTGCATGCGGATTGGCGAAAACACGAACTCGATCCAGTCGCCGCGCCCGTTGAACAGGTCTGGCAGCGGCATCGATTGGCGCGCACGCGCGTAGTTGTCGGGAAGCGAGTCGATTTCCGATTGCGTGAGTGCGATCCGACCGATCAGCGTCGCGATGAGACCGTTCACCTCGTCCAACGCCGGACTTGCCCCGCGCGCGCGGGCCACCATCGGACTGACGAACCCGGCAGCGACGGTCAGGCCGTCGTACGCGGACCAGAGATCGGCCTGCATCAGCGCACGTGCCAGCGGCGAGCGCGGCGCCCGGTCGTTCAGCGCCGCAGTCAGCGCCCCCACGAGCTCGCCGCGTCGCGGTTCGACCAACGCCTCGCGCGGACCGACTGAGTTCAGGAACGTCGGATAGAGCGCGTCGACCGCGCGATCGCCCTCTTCGTAGCGATCGAATACGCGCGTGCTGACACCGGCGCCAAATGGCGCCGGCGGAGTGAATGCGGGGCCCATGAATCGTTCGGGCGATTGCTGGAAGGGACCGCGATCCGGGAACTCCGCCGTGTAACGCGTCCGGACGTGTCTGGTGAGAAGCGCGGCAAAGAGCTGATTCCAGGAATCGCGCGGGTCGGCCGAGTAGATGCGGGGCGGATCCGCGGACGGTTGCGGCGGCCCCTGGAAGAGGACCGTGGCTGCGAGCGCCACCGCAAGCACCGCGCGCATCACCTGATTCTACTAGGCCGCCGCAGTATGACGCCGGTCATAGGACTGCCGAAGCCGCCGCCAAATACTCGGATCCACAACAGACGAGAAACGAGACGGAGGATCCGATGAAGAAGTTCTTCGTGGTGGCGATCCCGCTTCTGATAGCCGGCGCGGCGGCGATCGGCGCGTGCGCCCGCTCGGTGGGCGGCGCGTCGCAGAGTCAACTGCTCGGCCTGGCCCAGTCCAGAAACCTGAGCCCAGAGGACGCCGCGCACGCGATCAAGACGTTCGTGCCGCCGGGCGGACGCGACGAGTACCTGCTGTTTGCGTCGGGCGGCCATTCGGGACAGGTCCACGTGATCGGCGTCCCGTCGATGCGGCTGCTGAAGACGATCGCCGTGTTCACGCCCGAGCCGTGGCAGGGATACGGCTACGGCGCCGACTGGTCCGAGAAGGCGCTGGCCGGCGGGGACGGCCCGAAAGATCCGCTGCGGTGGGGTGATGCGCATCATCCGGCGCTGAGCGAGACCGACGGCAAGTACGACGGCCGCTGGCTCTACATCAACGACCGCGCGCACGGCCGGATCGGCATGGTCGATCTGTCGGACTTCCGCACGAAGCAGATCCTGCAGGTGCCGAACCTCGAGACCTCGCACGGCGGGATCTTCGCCACGCCGAACACGCAATACGTCCACATCTCGTCGAAGGTCCCCGCCCTCAAGGGATTCAACCCGAGCAAAGGCCAGAGCATCACGCTCGACGATCACCTGAACAAGTACGCCGACATCTACCGCGGCTACTCGACGTTCGTGAAGATCGATCAGAAGACGGGCCGCATGATCCTGAAGGACAGCTTCCAGATCGAGCTGCCGCCGTACACGCAGGATCTCGCCGACGCCGGCAAGGGCGTGAGCGACGGCTGGGCGTTCATCAACTCGTACAACGTCGAAATGGCGACCGGCGGCATCCAGCAGGGCAAGCCCGCCATCGAAGTCGGCGCCTCGCAGCTCGACTTCGACTACCTGCACATCATCAACTGGAAGAAGGCCGAGCAGGTCGCGGCCGCCGGCAAGGTCACCGAGCTGAACGGCATCCGCGTGATCTCGCTCGAGACGGCGATCGCCGAGGGCCTGCTCTTCCTCGCACCTGAGCCGCGCAGCCCGCACGGCGTCGACATCGCGCCCAAAGGTGACTACATCACCGTGTCGGGCAAGCTCGATCCGCACACGACGGTGTACGGCTTCGATCTCATCCTCAAGGCGATCGAGTCGAAGAACTTCGAGGGCAAGGACCGCTACGGCATTCCGATCCTGAAATTCGACGCGGTCGTCGCCGGCAAGGTCGAGCTCGGCGCCGGACCGCTCCACACGCAGTACGACAACAAAGGGAACGCGTACACCAGCCTCTATCTCGAGAGCGCCGTCGCCAAGTGGACGCTCGGTCCGCCGTACCACTCCGCCGAAGAAGCGTTCAAGCTCGTGGACAAAGTCTCGATCCACTACAACATCGGCCACCTCGCGACGGCCCAGGGCGACACGATGGACCCGCAGGGGAAGTACCTGATCGCGATGAACAAGTGGTCGATCGATCGCCACACGAACGTCGGTCCGCTCCACCCGCAGAACTTCCAGCTGATCGACATCTCGGGGCCGAAGATGGAGCTGCTCGCCGACATGCCGATTGGATTCGGCGAACCGCACTACGCGCAGATGGTGAAGGCCGACACGATCAAGGCGAAGGCGGTCTACTCGCCAGGCGAATCGCCTGCGACGGGCGCGAAGAATCCCGACGCCATCGCGTCAGAGAAGGACGCCCGCATCGTCAAGCGCCCCGGCGTCGTGGAAGTGTGGATGAATGTGGTCCGCAGCCACTTCACTCCCGACATCATCACCGCCAAGGTCGGCGACAAGGTGATCGTCCACCTCACTAACCAGGAGACGACCGAGGACGCCACGCACGGCTTCGCGGTGCCGACCAGGAACGTGATGGTGAGCCTCGATCCGGGCGAGACGACGACCGTGGAGTTCGTCGCCGATCGCGCCGGCAGCTACAGCTTCTACTGCACCGAATTCTGCTCGGCGCTGCATCTCGAGATGCAGGGCTGGCTGATCGTCGAGAAGTGAGATGAGGCTCACACAGACGGCACTCGGACTCGCGCTGTTCGTCGCGATCGCCGGGGCCGGGTGCGCGGCGCACGCAGACGGTCCGCCCGAGATCGTCCTGGACCGCGACGCGTGCAGCCGATGCGGGATGCTCATCAGCGAAGCGCGGCACGCTGCCGCGCTTCGCGCACCTGACGGATCGACGCGGCTGTTCGACGACATCGGATGCCTGCGCACCGCGGTCGGCGGCGCGTCCGACGGGCTCCGCGTCTGGGTGCACGACGCGTCCGACGGATCGTGGCTGGACGGCCGCGAGGCCACGTTCGTCCTCACGGCGGACGTCAGCACGCCGATGGCAGGCGGCGTACTGGCGTACCGCCGGACGGCCGACGCCGAGCGCGCCGCGGCCCAGCACCACGGACGCACCGTCCGCTCGGTGACAGACCTGTTCGCGACGCCTTCGACTGGAGCGGGATCATGACACGCGCGCGCACACTCCGCATCGGCGCCGGCATGGCGGCCGCTGCCTTCGTCGCGCTCGCCGGATGGCTCCCGCTGTGGAGCATGACGATGCGGGCGCCGCAGTACCCGAAGGGCCTGCGGCTCTACGCCTTCGGCGGCGGGATGACGGGCGACGTCCGCGAACTGAACATCCTCAATCACTACATCGGCATGCCCCCGATCGCGGCGCCGTCGCTCGAAACGGCGATCTTCCCGTTCGGGATCGGCCTGCTCATCGTGCTGTGTCTGCTTGCGCCGGTGCACGCGTGGCTGCGGCGCGCCGCGATCGCGGCCGCGGTGCTGGTGCCGCTCGGCATCGTCGCCGATCTCCAGTGGCGGCTCTACGACTTCGGCCACACACTGAACCCGACGGCGCCGATCCGGCTGAAGCCGTTCACGCCGCTGGTACTCGGTCAGACGAAGATGGGCAACTTCGTCTCGACCGGCACGATCTCGTGGGGCACGCTCTGCCTGCTGGCAGCGGCGGTGATTCTGTGGCTCGCCGGGCGCGCGCCTCGCAGGCTGCACACCACCTCGGGCGCCGTTGACGTCCGGCGGGCGGCCGGCATCGCGGCCGTCCTCACCATCGTCGTGCTGACGCCCGCGGCGCACGCGTCGACCGTGCCGGATCTCCTCCAGGCCCGGATCGACGCCGCGCCGCGTGGCTCCACCATCGTCGTCGAACGCGGCATCCACCGCGGACCTGTCGTGATCCGCGGACCGCTCACGGTCGTCGGCGAACCCGGCGCCGTCATCGACGGCGGCGGCATGGGCAGCGTCGTCACGATCGAAGGTGACGACGTGGTCCTGCGCGGCGTCACGGTCCGCAACAGCGGACGCACCGTCACCGAGGAGGCCGCCGGCATCACCGTCACGGGCAACCGTCACCGGATCGAGAACACGTCGGTACGCGACGTCTACTTCGGCATTCACGTCGGCGCCGGAAGCCATGTCGTCGTGCGAGACAACACGATCGAGCCCGGCACCGCGCGCGGCGCGCGCCCCGGCCACGGCATCAGCGCCTGGAATCTCACCGACAGCGTGATCGCCGGCAACCGGATCTCGAATGCGCGCGACGGCATCTATCTCTCTTTCACGAAGGGCCTGACCGTCACCGGCAACACCGTCACGCGCTCGCGCTACGGCCTGCACTCGATGTATTCGCAGCAGGCGACGATGGACGGCAACACGGCTGAAGGGAATCTGCTCGGCGCCGCACTGATGATGTCGGATCGTCTCGTACTGCGCGGCAATCGCATCGAACGGCACCGCGAAGGCGCGGCCGCGTACGGCGTGCTGCTGAAGGACATCGGCGAGCTCGTCGCCGAAGACAACCTGATCCTCGGCAACCGGATCGGGATCTACGCGGAAGGCGTGTCGCCGCAGTCCGGCCGTGAAGCGCTGGTCGCACGGAACGTGATCGCCGGCAACGAAGTCGGACTCGCGCTGCAGGCGACAGCCGTGCTGACGCTCACCGGCAACCGGATCGCCGACAACCTGACGGACGTGCGCGCGCTCGGACGCGAGTTGTCGCCGGCGATCGCCTGGTCGCGCGGCGGCCGCGGCAACTTCTGGGGGCAATACCGCGGCTACGACGCCAACGGCGACGGCATCGGCGACGTGCCGTACGCGCTCGAGGACGCGATGGACGCGCTCGTCCGCCGCGAGCCGTCCATCCAGGCGTTTCTGTACACGCCGGCCCACCTGGCGATCGAAGCGGCCGCACGCATGTTCCCGCTGTACCGGCAGAAGCCGATCCTGGTCGACGAGCACCCGCTCATGACCGCCCCGCCGGGAGGTTCCAGATGATCGAGATTCAGGGCGTCACGAAGCGATACGGACGACGCACGGTGCTCAGCGGCGTCACGACGTCGGTGCAACCCGGCCGCATCACGTGGCTGCTCGGGCCCAACGGCGCCGGCAAGTCGACGCTGCTGCGCTGCGTCCTCGGCGTCGTCGACTACGACGGACGCATCAGCGTCGCGGGGCTCGATCCGCTGACCGAGGGACCCGCGGTGCGCGCGCTGATCGGATACATGCCGCAGACCGGCGGGCTCCATCCCGACCTGACGGTGGACGAGACGCTGGCGTTCTACGCGGGCGTCAGGCACGCGCCGCGCGAGCGCTGCGCCCTTCTCCGCGACGAGGCAGGGCTCGCCGCGCACGGCGGCACGCTCGTCGGGGAACTGTCGGGCGGCATGCGCCAGCGGCTCGGCTTCGCCATCGCGCTCTTGACCGACCCGCCGATTCTGGTGCTCGACGAACCAACCGCGAGCCTCGACGCCGACAGCCGCGCCTGGCTGCTCGGGACGCTGCGCGCGTCGGCGGCCGAGGGACGCGTCGTCATCGTGTCGACTCACGCCGGCCACGAGCTGTTCGATCCCGAGGATCCGCGCGTGGTGCTGGAGGACGGACGCATCGTCGCGGGCGTCGAGCCTGGTGCGAAGGGTCCGGCGATCGTCCGGTCCACCGCCGGCGCGCCTGGACGCGCGACGCCGCTCGTGCTCAAGGAACTCCGAGACGGCATCGGCAACCGTTGGCTCGCGGGCTATGCCGTGCTGCTCGGCGTCCTCGGACTTGCGGCGACGGCAACGGGCCTCGGGAGCACGTCCGGCCTCGGCCTCCAGGCGTTCGGGCGCACGACGGCGACGTTGATGAACATGTGTCTGTTGCTGGCGCCGCTCGTCGGCGTCCTGATGGGCGCTGCGTCGATCGCAGGCGAACGGGAGCGCGGCACGCTCGACCACCTGCTCGCGCAGCCGCTGACGCGGCGCGCGCTGCTGCTCGCCAAGCACGCGGGGCTCGTGTCCGCGCTCACCGGCGCGACGCTCGCCGGCTTCGCGCCGGCAGGCATCCTCATCGCTGCCGTCGCAGGTCCGGGCGTCATCATTCACTACCTTCTGTTCCCCGGGATAGCGATCCTGGCCGGCGCCGCCATGTGCGGCATCGGCCTCTTCCTTTCCGTCTCGAGCCGCTCGGCGGCGCAGGCCCAGGGCGCCGCGATCTTCACCTGGTTCGGCGTCGTGCTGCTCTACGACCTGCTGCTGGTGGGCTCGCTCGCGGTGTCGGGCCTGCCGGCGCCGTGGCTCGCGGTCACGCTCGTGCTGAATCCGGTGGACGCGGCCCGCGTGCTCGGCGTGCTGGCGCTCGAGCCGGATCTGTATCTGCTCGGCCCGGCCGGCGCGTTTCTCGCTGCGCGGCTCGCACCGTCCGGCGCCGCGCTCGTGCTGCTCGCGTCGCTGTTTACGTGGACGATCGGCCCCGTCGTGGCGGCGATCGCACGCTTCAATCTTCCGCGCCGCCGCGCAACGCGCCGGGCGGCGGCAGCCAGGCACTCGGTTTCATCAGCGCAGGAGACGTTCTCATGATCAGGAAGTCATTCATACTCGCAGCGGCGATCGGCGGACTGGCCGTCACGATCGCGTGTTCGGCGGATTCCGACGGCCTGTCGGCCGCCGTTCCCAAAGCCTCGCCGGCGGCGACGACGGCGTCGGCCCCGTCCCACGAAACGCTCGAAAAAGGCCGCGCGATCTACAAGGCCAACTGCATCGGCTGCCACGGCGAGTCCGGCAAAGGAGACGGCCCGGCCGCCGGCGCGATGAAGCCGGCGCCGCGCGATCACACCGACCGCGCCTACATGGACACGCTGACCGACAAGAACATCGGGGACGTGATCCGGATGGGCGGCGCCATCAAGGGCAAGCCGTTGATGCCCAGCCACCCGCAGATCCACGGCGCCGATCTCGACGCCCTCGTTGCCTACGTTCGATCCCTGAGCAGGAGCTAATTGAATGAAGAGACTGTTGACACTGTTGTTGGTCGTTGCCGGATCCGTCACGTTCGCGGCCGGTCCGCCGCGCACGATTGAAATCACCGGCGGCGATCAAATGAAATACAACGTGACCGTCCTCCGCGCGAAAGCCGGCGAATCGATCCGTCTGCGGCTCATCTCGAACGGCACGTTGCCCAAAGTGGCGATGGCGCACAACGTCGTCGTGCTGAAGCCTGGCACCGACCCGGCGAAATTCGTCGCCGCCGGCGCCGCGAACCGGGAGACCGACTTCATCGCGCCGTCCATGGCTACCGCCGTCGTCGCGAAGACGCCGTTCGCGGGCCCTGGCGAAACCGTGGAAGTTGTCTTCACCGTGCCGGCGAAGCCGGGACGCTATCCGTTCCTGTGCACGTTCGCCGGACACTTCCAGGCGGGCATGCAGGGGACGCTGATCGTCAGCTGAGAGATCACCAAGATCACCAAAACCACAAAACACAAGACTTTGTGATCTTGGTGTTCTTTGTGACCTTTGTGACGCCGCCGTCGGCTCGTCTCGGTCGAGTGGAGCAGTGCGGCGGTAGGGCCCGCGTGATTTCCTGAAACGTTATGCCGCGAACTCGACGGGCACGCGTTTGGGGATGAGGCCCTTCTCGAATGCCTCGGTCATCAGCCGCTCGACGCCCTGGCGGCCGCGCTCGCCGTAGCCGAGCGTGAGGTCGTTCACGTACATGCCGACGAACGTGTCGGTGCGCTCCTTGTCGAGGCCGCGGCCGAACTGCTGCGCGTATTCCACGGCGGCCGTCCGGTGCGAGAGCGCATACGCGATGCTGTCGTGCAGCAGCTTCGACACCCTCTGGATCATCTCGGGTCCGAGATCACGGCGGATGATGTTGCCGCCGAGCGGCAGCGGCAGCCCACCCGTCCGCTGGTTCCACCACTCGCCGAGGTCCACGATCTTCCGCAGCCCGTTGTCCGCGTACGTGAGCTGCCCTTCGTGGATCAGCAGCCCCGCGTCGGCTTTGCCGTCCTTCACGAACTGCTCGATCTGATCGAACGGCACGACCACGTATTCGAAGTCCGGTTCGTAGAGCCGCAGCGCCAGATACGCGGTCGTGAGCGTGCCGGGGATCGCGATCGTTCTTCCCTTGACCTGCGTCGCCCCCTCTTCACGCGCGACGACGATCGGGCCGTAGTTGTCGCCCATGCTGGCGCCGTGCGGTAGCAGGGCGTACTTGTCGGCCAGGTGCGCGTAGGCGTGGAAGGAGACGGCGGTGACTTCGTACGTCCCCTCGAACGCCGCGCGGTTCAGGGTCTCGATGTCGGACAGGACCTGGTCCACCTGGATGCCGCCGCTGTCGACGGCGCCCGACGCCAGGCCATAAAACATGAACGCATCGTCCGAGTCCGGACTGTGCGCGACGGTGATTTTCATTTGTCTAGTTTATTCCGCCTGAAGGCTGATCTCGTAGTTTCCGCCTTCAGGCGGAAGAACCGACGCGCGCTCTCAGCGCGCCGACGGCGGCCGCGACGCGGTCGATCGCGAGATCGATCTCGTCGGCGGTATTCGTCCGGCCGAGGCCGAAGCGGATGGACGCGCGGCCGCGATCGCCGGTCGCGCCGATCGCTTCCATCACGTGCGAGACCGCCTGGCTGCCGGACGCGCACGCGGATCCCGTCGACACGGCGAGATCGCTGAGCGCCATCAGCAGCGCCTCGCCTTCGACTCCGTCGAAGCTGACGTGGAGGTTGTGCGCCAGACGCGACCGCATCGACCCGTTCACGTGGACGCCGTCGCCCAGCCGCGACATCAAACCGTCGAGGAGCCGATCGCGCAGCGCGCCGAGCCGGCGGCTCTCGTCGTCCATCTCGAGACGGCAGATCTCCGCGGCGCTGCCGAGCCCGACGATGCCGGGGACGTTGAGCGTGCCGGACCGCAGGCCGCCTTCCTGTCCGCCGCCGGCAATCAGCGGCGTCAGCGAGATGCGCGGCTTCCGCCGGCGCACGAACAGTGCGCCCGATCCCTTCGGGCCGTAGAACTTGTGCGCGGTGAGCGAGAGCAGGTCGACGTCGCTCCCGACCACGTCGATCGGAACCTTGCCCGCCGCCTGCGCCGCGTCGGTGTGGACGAGCGCGCCGTGCGCGTGCGCGATCGCCGCGATCTCGGCCAGCGGCTGAATCGTGCCGATCTCGTTGTTGGCCGCCATGACGCTGACGAGCAGAGTCCCGGGCCGAACCGCCTGCCGGAGCGCGTCGAGATCGACGAGACCGTCCGCTGTGACGCCGACGACCGTGACGTCGAGCCCCTCCGATCGAAACGCCTGGCAGACGTCGAGCACCGACTTGTGTTCGATCGCGGTCGTGACGATGTGATTCCCGGAACCAGAGCCGCCTTCGCCAGCGCGTCGGCGCGCGACGACGCCTTTGATCGCGAGGTTGTTCGATTCCGACGCGCCGCTGGTGAACGTGATCTCGCCGGCCGACGCGTTGATGAGCGCCGCCACCTGCGAGCGCGCGGCGTCGACGGCGTCGCGCGCCTCCCAGCCCCACGCATGCTGCCGGCTCGCCGCGTTGCCGAACCGCTCGCTGAAAAACGGCAGCATCGCCGCGAGCACGCGGGGATCGACCGGCGTCGTGGCGTGGTAGTCGAGATAGAGAGGCTTCACAGCCGCTACGGGTTCAGGCTGCGGCCGCGGAACGACACCTGCGCGACGTCGGACGGCGGCGGCACGTCGGACGCGATCTCGGCGAGCGAGACGGTCGCCAGCGCCGAGAGGATGCGGTCCTTGATCCGCCAGAGCGGGTCGCGGACGTTGCAGCGGTCGAACTGCTCGCACTGCTCGTCGTCGGTCGAACAGGCCGTCACGGTCAGCGGACCGTCGATCGCCTGGATGATGTCGGCCACCGAAATCGACGAGGGGGACGTCGACAGCGTGTAGCCCCCGCGCGTGCCCTGATGCGAGGCGAGCAGGCCGCGGCGCGCGAGCAACTGCAGCACCTTGGCCATCAGCTCGAGCGGGATGTTGTATTCCTCGGCGATCGCGCGCGCGCTCGTCGACGCCGTGTCGGTGTGCGTGGCGAGGTGTTTCATCGCCATCAGCGCGTAGTCCGCCTTTTTCGAGAGTCTCAACATAACGTCACCACATCCCGAGTTGCAGCTTCGCGACGTCGGACATCCGGTCCTTGGTCCAGCCGGGCTCCCAGACGACGTCGACTTTCGCGTCGCTGACGCCCTCGACGCCCTTCGCCGCGGCTTCGACCTGGCCGGGCAGCACCTGCGCCGCCGGACAGCCTGGCGCCGTCAGCGTCATGCGGATCGCCGCCACGCCGTCGGCCGTGACGAACACGTCGTAAATCAGTCCGAGTTCCCAGATGTCGACCGGGATCTCGGGGTCGTACACCGTCTTGAGCGCCGCCTCGATCGCGGGACGGAGCGCGTCGGTCTTCGCCGGGTCCGCGATCAGACCCTCGGTTTCGTGGGTCGGATCGGGCGCCGGCGGCATGTCTTGGGGCATCATCGGCAGCGGCTTCATCTCTTACTCGGTGGACGTCTGGTGCTCGTTCGCCATCGCGGCCTTCAGCGTGTGCCACGCGAGGCTGGCGCACTTCACGCGAACGGGAAACTCGCGCACGCCCGCGAGCGCCGACAGCTTGCCCATGTCCTCGACCGGCTGCCCCGGCGGCGTCGTCACCATCCGATGGAAGCGATCGAACAGCGCCTGGACCTCGCTCACCGTCCGCCCCTTGATGGCGTCGGTCATCAGCGACGCCGACGCCTTGGAGATCGCGCAGCCCGCGCCCTCGAACGAGACGTCGGCGACCACGCCGTCGGCCACCTTCAGGTAGAGCGTCAGCCGATCGCCGCAGAGCGGATTGTAGCCCTCGGCCGAGTGGCTCGCGCCGGCGAGCGTGTGGAAGTTCCTCGGCCGGCGGTTGTGGTCGAGGATGACCTCCTGGTACAGATCGGCGAGATCGGACATCAGGCGAACACCTCGCGGACTTTCTCCAGCGCGCGGCCCAGCGCGTCGATTTCCTCGCGCGTGTTGTACATCGCGATCGACGCCCGCGCGGTGGCCGGCACGCCGAATCGCTCCATCACCGGCTGCGCGCAATGGTGTCCGGTGCGGATCGCGATCCCCTCGCGGTCGACGATCGTGCCGATGTCGTGCGGATGCACGCCGTCGATCACGAACGAGACGATGCTCGACTTGTCGGGCGACGTGCCGACAATCCGCAGGCCGGGGATCGCGCCCAGCACGTCGGACGCGTAGACGGTGAGCTCGCGCTCGTGCGCCGCGATCGCGTCGAGCCCGATCGCGTCGATGTAGTCGAGCGCGGCGTGCAGGCCGATCGCGCCGGCGATGTGCGGGGTCCCGGCCTCGAACTTGTACGGCAGCACGTTCCACGTGCTCTTCTCGAACGTCACCGAGCCGATCATGTCGCCGCCGCCGAGAAACGGCGGCATGGCCTCCAGGCGGCTCTCCCTGCCGTACAGCACGCCGATTCCCGTCGGGCCGTAGAGCTTGTGGCCGGTGGCGACGAGAAAGTCGCAGCCGAGCGCCTGCACGTCCACGCGCATGTGGTACGCCGCCTGCGACGCGTCGATCAGGACGGGCACCTGCTTCCGGCGGGCGATCGCCACGATCTCGTGGACGGGGGGGATCGTCCCCAGCGCGTTCGACATGTGCGTGACGGCCGCGATCCGCGTGCGGGGCCCGAGCAGCCGCTCGAACTCGTCGAGGAGCAGCGTGCCGGTGTCGTCGATCGGCGCGACGCGCAGCCGGGCGCCGGCCGCCTCGCAGACGAGCTGCCACGGCACGATGTTCGAGTGGTGCTCCATCGCCGAGATGAGGACTTCGTCGCCGGCCTTCAGCAGCGGCTTCACGAAACTGTAGGCGACGAGGTTGATGCCTTCGGTCGCGTTCCGCGTGAAGACGATCTCGTGCGTCGAGGCGGCGTTGAAGTACCGGCGCACGCGCTCGCGGCCCGCCTCGTAGGCGTCGGTGGCGCGCGCGCTGAGCTCGTGAACGCCGCGATGCACGTTCGCGTTGATCTCCGTGAAATACGACGCGATCGCCTCGAGCACGGCGCGCGGCTTCTGCGTGGTGGCCGCGTTGTCGAGATACACCAGCGGCTTGCCGTGCACCGTCCGCGCGAGAATCGGGAAGTCGGCGCGAATACGCTCGACGTTCAGACCCGTGCGCGTTCCGGCGATCATGGCTTGGCGTCCGCCTCCACGAGATCTTTCGCCAGCTGATCGAAGAGCTCGGTCTCGAGCGCGGCGCGCAGCGGTTCCACCGTGACGCCGTCCAGCACCTGCCCGGCGAACGCGTGGATCAGCATGTCGCGCGCCTCGGCGTACGTCATGCCCCGCGCCCGGAGGTAGAAGATCGCCTCGTCGTCGAGCTGGCCGATCGCCGCCCCGTGCGTGCACTTCACGTCGTCGGCGAAGATCTCGAGCTGCGGCTTCGTGTTGATCGTGGCGCCGTCGGTCAGGAGCAGCGCGCGGTTGGTCTGCTTCGCGTCGGTCTTCTGCGCGTCCTGCCGGACGATGATCTTGCCGTTGAAGACCGCGCGCGCCGCCCCGCCGAGAATGCCCTTGTAGACCTCGTGGCTGCCGCAGTGCGGCTTGGCGTGATCGATCGTCGTGTGGTTGTCGACCAGCCGCTCGCGATCGGCGAGATAGAGGCCGTTCAGCGTGCAGTCGCCCCCCTCGCCGTCGAGAATCGCGCTCGCGTCGTTGCGGACGAGCCGTCCGCCGAGCGCGAACGAGTGCGACGAGAACCGCGCGTTGCGCGACGTGTGCGCGTGGAGCGCGCCGACGTGGAACGCGTCGAGCGATTCCTCCTGCACCTTGTGGTGGATCACGGAGGCGTTCTCGCCCACGAAGATCTCCGACACGGCGTTGGAGAAATACGTCTCGCCGGCGTCCCCCACGTAGCTCTCGATCACGGTCGTCTGCGATCCGGCGCCCGCCACGACCAGCGTGCGCGGGTGCGTCATGACGTGCCCCTCGTCGCTGCCCGTCAGGAAGACGATGTGGATCGGGGCCTCGATCGCGACCCCGTCGGGAATGTGGACGAACGCGCCGTCCTGCACGAAGGCCGTGTTGAGCGCCGTGAAGCTGCGCGCGTTCACGTCCGCGAGCTGCCCGAAGTACCGCTGGACGATGTCGGCGTAGTCGGCGAGCGCGCCGGCCAGCGATCCGACGTGAACGCCGTTGGGCAGTCCCTTGAGCCGCGACAACGTCGGATCGAACCGGCCGTTCACCACCACGAGGCGGACGGGCGCGTCGGTGTAGGCGAACCCGTTCAACCGGTCGGCGGTCCCGGAAATCAGCCCGGCGGGCTTGAAGTCGATGGCGCCGATCGGCGACACGTTCGTGAAGCGCCACTCTTCGTCGCGGACGGTCGGGATGCCGAGCGCCGCGAACCGCGCGGCGCCCCGCGCGCGCAGATCGTCGAGCCACCGGGGACCGCCCTGGGGACGTTTTTCCAGCGCGCCTGCAAACACGGACGGTTTCTCTGCTACCTGCGACATGGCTTAACGGTTCGCGAGCGCGGGCTCGATCCAGCCGTAGCCCTTCGCCTCGAGCTCCAACGCGAGTTCCTTGCCGCCCGACTTGACGATCCGCCCGCCGCTCAGCACGTGGACGAAGTCGGGGACGATGTAGGTCAGCAGCCGCTGATAGTGGGTGACGACGATGAACGCGCGATCCGGCGAGCGCATCGCGTTCACGCCCGCGGCCACGAGCTTCAGCGCGTCGATGTCGAGCCCCGAGTCGGTCTCGTCGAGAATCGCGAGCTTCGGCTCGAGCAGCGCCAGCTGGAAGATCTCGTTGCGCTTCTTCTCGCCGCCCGAGAACCCCTCGTTGACGGCGCGCTTCAGCATCGAGTCGTCGATTTCGAGCAGCTTCGACTTCGCCTTCACGAGCGACATGAACTCCATCGCGTCGAGCTCGGGCTGGCCGGCGTGCTTCCGCTTCGCGTTGAGCGCCGCCTTGAGGAAGTTGGCGTTGTTCACCCCGGCGATCTCCACGGGGTACTGGAACGCCATGAACACGCCTTCGCGGGCGCGCTCGTCGGGATCCATCGCGAGGAGATCCTTGCCCTCGTACGTCACCTCGCCGCCGGTCACCTGGTACTCGGGGTGTCCGGAGAGGGCGCGCGCGAGGGTACTCTTGCCGGAGCCGTTGGGCCCCATGATCGCGTGCACTTCGCCCGGGTTCACGTGAAGGTCGATCCCCTTGAGGATCTCCTTGTCCTCGGCCTTGACCTGCAGATTCCTGATGTCGAGCATGCTCATGTGGCTTAACCGACCGATCCTTCCAGGCTGACGCTGAGCAGCTTCTGCGCTTCGACGGCGAACTCCATCGGGAGCTCGCGGAAGACTTCCTTGCAGAAACCGCTGACGATCATGTTGATGGCGTCCTCGAGGGGCAGGCCGCGCTGGCGGCAGTAGAAGATCTGGTCCTCGCCGATCTTCGACGTCGACGCCTCGTGCTCCACCTTCGCGGACGTGTTGCGGATTTCGAGATACGGGAACGTGTGCGCGCCGCACTTGTCGCCGATGAGCAGCGAATCGCACTGCGAGTAGTTGCGCGCGTTCTTCGCGTTCTTGCCGATGCGCACCAGGCCGCGATACGTGTTCTGGCCGTGGCCCGCCGAGATGCCCTTCGACACGATCGTGCTCCGCGTGTTCTTCCCGAGGTGCACCATCTTCGTGCCGGTGTCGGCCTGCTGCCAGTTGTTGGTCGTCGCGACCGAGTAGAACTCGCCGATCGAGCCGTCGCCCTGCAGGATGCAGCCCGGATACTTCCACGTGATCGCCGAGCCCGTCTCGACCTGCGTCCACGTGATCTTCGACCGGCGCCCCTGCGCGAGTCCGCGCTTGGTCACGAAGTTGTAGATCCCGCCCTTGCCTTCCTTGTCGCCGGGATACCAGTTCTGGATCGTCGAGTACTTGATCGTCGCATCGTCATGCGCCACGAGCTCGACGACGGCGGCGTGGAGCTGGTTCTCGTCGCGCATCGGCGCCGTGCAGCCTTCGAGGTAGCTCACGTAGGCGCCCTCGTCGGCGATGATGAGCGTCCGCTCGAACTGCCCCGTGTCCTTCGCGTTGATGCGGAAGTACGTCGAGAGCTCCATCGGGCAGCGCACGCCCTTGGGCACGTAGACGAACGAGCCGTCGCTGAAGACCGCGGAGTTGAGCGCCGCGAAGAAGTTGTCGGTGTGCGGCACGACCGAGCCGAGATACTTCTTCACCAGCTCGGGGTGGTGCTGCACGGCTTCCGAGAACGACATGAAGATGATCCCCATGCCGGCGAGCTTCTCGCGGAAGGTCGTCGCCACCGAGACGCTGTCGAACACGGCGTCGACGGCGACGCCGGCGAGCAGCTTCTGCTCCTCGAGCGGAATCCCGAGCTTGTCGAACGTCTTCTTCACCTCGGGATCGACCTCGTCCAGGCTGTTCAGCGCCTTCTTCTTCTTCGGCGCCGAGTAGTACGCGATGTCCTGGTAGTTGATCGGGTCGTACTTGACGTTCTGCCAGGTCGGCTCCTTCATGGTCAGCCACAGGCGGTACGCCTTCAGCCGCCACTCGAGCAGCCACTCGGGCTCGTTCTTCTTCTGCGAGATCAGGCGGACGATGTCCTCGTTGAGGCCCTTGGGGATCGTTTCGCTCTCGACCTCGGTGTAGAAGCCGTACTTGTACTCGCGGTTGGCGAGTTGTTCGATCGTTTCGGTTGATGTCGACATCTCAGTTGCCCGCTACACGCTGAACGACGTCCCGCAGCCGCAGGACGACTTCGCATTCGGGTTGTTGAAAATGAATCCCTTGCTCACGAGGCTCGTGTCGTAGTCGAGCGTCGTACCGTCGAGGAATCGAAAGCTCTTGGGATCCACGTAGACGTGGGAGTCCTCGGGCCCGTCGAACACGTGGTCGCCGTCGCGCGGCGCGGGTTCCCAGGCGAAGGTATAGCTCAGCCCGGAGCAGCCTCCGGCCTTGATCCCGATGCGGAGCCCCCCGTCGGGAATCCCGTTTTTCGACGTCATTTTCCGGATGAGCTTTCCGGCGTTCTCGCTGATGTGCAGCATGCCGTGGCTGACAGGGCCCCTAACCCCGACCAGAAAAGTCTTATTTTACCCCCTGCGCGGCGGACCGCGCAAGACAAACAAACACTGGTGACTAGTAGCGCGGTTGAGCCGGATCTATCTCGTTGATCCAGGCGAGGATACCGCCCGTCAGGTTCGCGGCGGCGAATCCGCGTCCGCGGAGCAGCGCCACTGCGCGGGCGCTCCGTACGCCGGACTTGCAGTGGACGACGAGGTCCGCCGACGGGTCCAGCTCGTCCAGCCGTCGCGGCAGCTCGCCGAGCGGTATGAGCCGCGACCCCGGGATGGTGCAGATAGCCGCTTCGAACGGTTCGCGCACGTCGAGAATCACCGGCGCCGCCCCGGCGTCGATGCGCGCCTTGAGCTCCGTGACCGTCATCTCTCCGGTTGTCCCCTTTATTTGCGAAAAAAGGTGGCTGTCACCTTTTTTGGTGCTGCACGCCACGCCGACGTCCTCGAGGGTGTGGATCGTCGGGTGCGTGCCGCAGATCGGACAGTCGGGATCCCTGGCCAGCTTCAGCTCGCGAAAGCGCATCCGCAGCGCGTCATACACAAGGAACCGGCCGACCAGGGGTTGACCGACGCCGAGCACCAGCTTGATCGCTTCAGTCGCCTGAATCGTGCCGATGACGCCGGGGAGGACGCCGAGCACACCCGCTTCGGCACAGTTCGGAACGAGGTCCGCGGGCGGCGGCTCCGGGTGCAGACAGCGATAGCACGGGCCGCCCGGCGCGGCGAACACCGCCGCCTGCCCTTCGAAACGGAAAATGCTGCCCCAGGCGTTCGGCGTCCCATACAACACGCACGCGTCGTTCACGAGATAGCGCGCGGGGAAATTGTCGGTGCCGTCGACGACCACGTCGAACGCATCGACCAGCGACTTCGCGTTCGACACCGAGAACGGCGCGTCGAACGTCTCGACACGGACCTCCGGATTCATCGCCGCGAGCCGATCGCGCGCGGACGCCAGCTTCGATCGTCCGACGTCCGGTGTGCCGTGCATGATCTGCCGCTGCAGATTCGTGACGTCGACGACGTCGAAGTCGACGAGACCGATCGTGCCGACGCCCGCCGCGGCGAGATAGAGCGCCGCCGGCGAGCCGAGGCCGCCCGCGCCGACGCACAACACGCGCGCCGCCTTCAGTCTCCGCTGTCCCGCCTCGCCGATCTCCGGCAGGAGGATGTGTCGCCTGTAGCGCTGCCGTTCGCCCGCAGAAAGATCAGGCGTCACGGATCGACTATAGCCCGTGATTCGGCGTCATGGCCGTGACCCGGCCTGTCACCGCCGCGAATAATACTGGCTCAGTGCGGATCCGTTCGCCTAGACTGCGATGCAGGCATCAATGACATTGTTCGTGGTGGCCTTGTTCGCCGCCGCCGCGGCAGCCGCTGTGGCGTGGGCATTCGCGTCGGAGCGGCGCGCCGCCGACGCGAAGCGGACGCTCGACGAGACGTCGACGGCGCTCGAAACCGCCCGCGACGCGCTCGCGCGGGCGCAACAGGCCGAGGCGGCGCTCCGCGCGCGGCTCGACGCCGAGCAGAAGAACACCGCCGACAAGCTCGCCGTCCTCGAGCAGGCGCGCGACTCGCTGAAGGACGCGTTCGCCGCGATCTCCTCGGATCTGCTCGCGCAGAACAACACGCGCTTCCTCGATCTCGCGAAGGAAAAGTTCGGCGAACTGCAGAGCTCCGCCGCGACCGACCTCGCCGGCCGCCAGAAGGCGATCGACGATCTCGTCGGGCCGCTGCGCGAGTCGCTGACGAAAGTCGACGCGAAGCTGCAGGACGTCGATCGCGACCGCGCCACGTCGCACGCGGCGCTCACCGAGCAGCTCCGGTCGCTCTCGCGCGCGCAGCAGATGCTCCAGTCCGAGACCGGGCGGCTCGCCCGCGCGCTGCGCTCTCCCAACGTCCGCGGGCAGTGGGGCGAGCTCCAGCTCCGCCGCGTGCTCGAATCGGCCGGGCTCGTCGAGGGCAACCACTTCGAGATCAAGGAATCCGTCCACGGCGACGAGGGCCGCCTCACGCCCGACGTCATCGTCAAGCTTCCCGGCGGCAAGAACGTGGTCGTCGACGCGAAGGTCGCGCTGACGGCGTTCCTCGACGCGATCGAATGCGACGACGACGGCGCGCGCGAGCAGAAGCTGCGCGACCACGCGCGGCAGGTGAAGGATCACGTCATCCGGCTGGGCAACAAGGGCTACTGGACCCACTTCCAGCCCGCGCCCGACATCGTGGTGATGTTCGTGCCCGGGGAAGCGCTCCTGAGCGCGGCGCTGCAGCACGACGCCGGGCTGCTCGAATACAGCATGACGCGCGGCGTGATGCTGGCGAGCCCGTTGACGCTGATCGCGCTGCTCCGGGCGATCGCGTACGGCTGGCAGCAGGAGACGATCGCGCG